>Ga0233442_1002025_pt1 | contig 14143 bp, 15 predicted proteins | sample SI_123_September_3_FD_182789 | JGI IMG/M metagenome (GOLD analysis project Ga0233442, IMG submission 182789) | Seawater microbial communities from Saanich Inlet, British Columbia, Canada - SI_123_September2016_150_MG | ecosystem: Environmental > Aquatic > Marine > Inlet | place: Canada: British... | reverse complement strand
TTATAAAGTACTTATTATCAGATATGCAGACATTACAAGCCTATTATCGTGAGAGTGCAAAGAATAAACCAAACTATGATTTATTAGAGAATTTGAATGCTCTATACTTCGACAAGAACGCCCTTAATGACTTAGAGCTAGAGCAAGAGGACGTATCAACGCTTAGAGGACTTTACCAAACTGTCTTAGAATTGTGCGATTCCAATATTTACACCAATATCAATTTAGATGCTGCTTTGTACGATAATAAAATAATTTACATCCAAGCGGATCAGTTAGATGATGCCAGTTTAAAAATGCTCAAGATGCTACAAGTCGATATTATTCAAAAAGCAAAAAAGAGAACGGCTAATGCAATTGTCATTGCAGATGAAGTGAGTTTCTACGCTACAAAGACACTAGCAGATAGTTTATCAACGATTGCAGGCTTTGGAGTGCATTACATCTTAGCGATGCAAGACCTCGCGCAACTGCACGACGACTTTATAAAAAAGCCCATCTTGAGTAACTGCCAAACCAAGCTATTTTATAAAAGCTCAGATATTGAAACTCTAGAGTACATTCAAACCCTATCAGGAAAAGAACTTGTAACTCAAATCTCAAAACAAAACGAGACCACGACAATAAGACAAACCCAAGAAGACTATCTCAACATCACAAGATTGAGAGCATTAAAAAGAGACCGTGTAGCAGTTCTAATATGTGAAGCTCTAAATGCTCCCGTAATTGTTCAAACATGGCATATTGAAGTAGAACATAAATTTAACTGGAATAAATATATTACTACGTTAAACGAAGTGAAAGTATCAAGACTTATCAAGCTTTATAAGATTAAAGAAGCTCAAGAAGAAGAACTTTATCATGATGAAAAGCAAGAAAAAGTAGAAGAGATGAAAATATGATTACCGATAGAGACCTTGAAGTATTCAAGTTTATCAACCGCTATGGAAAATCATATCTTGAGGTATTAGGTCAAACATTTTATCCCACAATACAGAGTGCAAGAAATAGAATGAATCTACTTAATAAACAAGGATTAATCACCTATTGGAATACCGGACTAATGAGTCCAAGACGTGCAATAATTTTAACTGAAGAGACCAAGCAATTTTTATATGATGAACATGACACCAAACCAAAAAATGCAAAGTTAAATACATCAACTATTATTCATAATACCATTGAGCAATTAGCAGATTATTATATTACTCAATTACAAAACGCAACCGTAGAAAGAACAACAGTTTATGAGCATGGCTCAAAACTAAATCATGTACCTGATTTAATTTACCATCATCCAAAAGGTAAAATATATGTAGAGATAGAAACCTCTAAAAAATCTCAAAGTCGTTATAAAGATATTTTTGAAGCGATGCAAAAAGATAATATTTTACTGGTACTTTACATCACAAAAAATGAGAAAACTTTGAAGAGTTACGCAACCACTTTTCCCCGTTGGAGTAAGTTGAGATTTTTAACTATAGATGATTTAATCACCAATGTAAAAACTAATAAGATGCTAGAGCCAATGTCCCAAGAGGACATCATCAAACTAGGTTAAAAGACCTAGTTAAAAGGGTAGTTACGAGGTAACTACCCTTATTAGAGCGCATTTCATGCGCTCTTTGTCGTTCGTATTCACTCACTTAAGCGCCCTTATTCAAGGGCTTAACGCAGGCTAAGGCCTGCTATAAAAGACTAAGGTCTTTTGGGGTGTCGAAGAGGGGTTTCACCCCTCGACCCCATTACATTATGTCGAGTAAAATCTGCGACACCGAAAAAAATACATTTAAAACCATAAATCAATCACTCCCCGAGCAATTTATTGACACTTTTAAAACAGTACCAGGACTAAAAAATCATCTCCTAGATAATTTACTTTAGTCATGGTTCTTTGCATTTATTTTCTTAATATAATGGGGTCGAGGGAACCATCGACGACACCCATTTCCCCTAGAGTTTCAAAACTAAATCATCCCCCAGATAATTTAATTTCGCTCCTCTTTCCCCTTACCTTCGTGAGGGGATACTGCCGTACAAAGTTAAATATAAATTTGTTATTTATAATAAATATAAGTATAATTCTAATAAAAAAGGTTTGTATAATAATGACAAAATTATTTCTCTGTATAGTAATATTATTTTCTTTAGTTGGATGTGGGGAAGGTACTGATGGAAATATAGAAAACAAATTGAGTGGCTCTAAATTTTCTTTAACAGTAAAAAAAGCATCAAAAGAGCAATTCGTTTTAGCACTTGATATACCTAAAGATAGGGAGTATTCTACAATATCTATTTTTCCAAGTATTAATGGTTTGGAAGTTAGTGGGAATACTTTATTGAATTTACAATGTGATGAGGCTAATAATTATTGTCGAGATATTAATACTATTAGTTGCTCTCATGAGTCATTACCTTTTAGTAGAAATTTAGTTTGGAAATGTGAAGCTAGTAGTTTAGTCGATATACAAGATTATGCTTTTGGTGTAACTGTTGATGATATTCAAAGCGTATATTTAAAAGCTCAAGCATGTGAAGATAATATTAATACATGTGATAAAAGTAGTAGCTTTATTGAATTAGAATATGGTTATGTAAAAGATGAACTTTTTAAGGTTGATAAAACAGAAATTCAAAAAGAAGAAGAAAAGGATTTATTATTAGATTTTGAAAATATCATATTTTTAGATGAAGTGAACTCTAAATTAGATGAAGATCGAGCATTTAATGAATTTATGAAGATAGTTCAATTAAATGAGAAGGGTGCCAATATAAGTGTTCAATTTCCAGCTACACCAAAAGACAATGAAACTTCATTAAGTTTATCTTTAGTATCAAGTTCTTTAAATTTTATACCTTTGTATGAGCCTAAATGTATTAAAGAAAATAATTTTTGTGGAGATATTAAAGATATTAATTGCTCTCTTAGCTTTGATGACTACAAAACAGAAGTAACATGTCGTGACAACTTAGGATTTACTACGCTTACTATGTTGCCAGATTCTAGTGGGAGTTCCCTTAAATTTTATATGAATAATAATTATCATGGAATAAACTATGTTTCTCAATTTGGTGAAGACGAAAGAAATTTAATAGGGCTCTGGCCGAAGACTACATCAAGTAAAGAAGCGTGGGAAGAATACACATATCTACAACGAGAAGAAGTACGTGAAAAGAGAGAAAAGACTATAAATGTTAATCAAGAATATTTCTGTCCTTCTGGTACTACATTCAACAGTGAGAAATTATTATGTATTTATACAAAATTTTCAAAAATACAAAAAGAGTATAACCCTAGTGTTGTAGAAATAATTAATGAACCTATTGTCAATGAAGAACTACAAGAAAACAATATATCAGTTGCATTTGAAGAGGGCACAAATATTGTAAAAATAAAGCCTTTTGTTAATAAAGGAAGTGCCAGTAATTATGGATATATAACACTTAATTTAGTAGATAGAGAAGCTAAAGATGTAATTAAATTTATTTATAGTCAACATTGTAAAAAAGATAATAACTATTGTGAAAATTTAAAAACTATTACGTGCGCAAAGGCTAATTTAGATGGAAAAACTGCAATATCATGTGGACAAGAAGGTTATATAGATTTTAAATACTCAGTATTACCAAAGAATATTGATTTAAATGAACTTCATATAGAAGCTATTGTATATGCAAAAAAGGATTCTCAATACGATGAATTTAAAAAATATACTTCTTTGAATGATTTGAGTCTTACATGGGATAAATTTATTGGAGGTACTTTTGATTCATCTTTTTATTAGAAATTACAATCAAGAATGACCAATATATACTCTTGGATAAAATGATAGAGAATAATTTTAAAAAAAAGGTTAGCATGTGAAAAATATAGGAATGAGTATTATATCAGGTTGTATTGTAATTTCTTTAAGTGGTTGCGGAGGGGAAGTGGCTAGTAATGAACTACCTTCTTTTGGTACTGAAAGTACAATGACTGTTAGTTACGGAATGTATGGAGAAAATAATGATTTGGGCTCTCCAGAACAGATTAGGATTGTATGGCATAAAAATAATAGTATCGAGTCGAAATTAACACTAACCTCTGATATTGATACTAGACTTGATGGATATTTATCTAGTAAATATGGAGCACCTCATTATCATTATGATATAGATCAAGCATCTGAAACAGGTATTTATAAAATTACTTGTAATATAGGTGTGCGATCTGGAGAATGGGCTGAATATAGTTGTCTTAGAGACGGAACATTCATAATAGATCAGGATAATAGTATTGATAATGGATTTGTAGTTGACTATACAGGTACAAATAGAGTGTTTAGTTCTGATCCAACTAATACTGGAACGGAAACAGTAGGATTTATTGGTTACCCACAGCAGTAATTTTCATTAAACTACACCGTATATCTAGGTGTAGTTAATGTGTCTTCTATTCTTTATAGTACCAAATTAGGTTAATACCATATGAACTTTGTGTGTAGCTTGTTGATAAAGTAGCGCCCTCAATAATATGTTCCATATTATAAGTTCTGTATTCTAGGGCAATCGCTAGTTCATCAATGGGTTGATAATTAGCCCCAATGCCATATCCAAATCCATATCCTGTTCCATTTTCAAATCCTTGTATTTTTGGTGAAAATAATCCATATAAATTTGTTTTTTCTACAAATTGATAGCCTGCTTTAAAATCTGCACCATAACTTAAAGCTGAATATTCATAAATATTTGTATAGTCAAAATCTAAACCTACTCCCAAGAATATATTACTTTCAAAGGTATGCATAACTCCATATCCTATAGTATGTTGAAGGGCACTCTCAGAAGTGCCTAAATCCATACTTGTTAAACTTGTTCCAATATGTATTTCAGGACCTGAAGCAGATAATATTGTTGATGTGGTTAGTAGGGCAAGTGAGAGTTTTGTAAGCATATTCATATTGTTTGAGTCCTTAAAGTAGTTAATTGACGAGTTAAAGTGCAAAAATGCACTTTAAAAGAAGAATCTATTGTAGTAAAGTTTTGAATTTTGAATTAGTAATAATCTCTCCAATTAACTTTTGAACAGCTGGAACAAAAGAACGTTGCATCTCACTACAAGCAGATACAGCTAATAAACTTGAACCATAGTCATATCGTGATTTTACAGAATATTGTTTGCCATTAGTTGAGCTGATAGTCATATCAAATTCCCAATAAGCATTACCCATTGTAGTGCTTCCGTAAATTCTATTAAGATTCCCAGAAATAGTTATTTTAGATGAAGGGTCATAAGCATTAGCCACTACTAGTTCTTGTTGAAATGCTTTACCAATATAAGAAGCAAATGTTTCACCATCAGGTGTTCCTGTAGGCGTAGCTAATCTACACATTAGAGAGGCTTCTTCTCTACCATCATCCGTAAACTTTGCTAAGTTTATTTTTCCATCTTGATCAGATATAGTCCTAAGTGAAAGAACATTCTGAGTACCTACAGAATATGTGGCAACTTTATTGGCACAACCAGTAAATGCTATCATTATTGATAGAACTAAAAGACTTGAAATAATTTTTTTCATGAAAGAACCTTGTTTTAAAATATTTGAAATTATAGCAAAATATTAATCTATTATTTAACATCTATAAATTTCTATGATACACCACAAAATCAAGACCAGTAAAGACAAGTTTCTTATTTCGCCTAATTATGATTAACATAATGCAGATTCTGCGAAAAGTGAAGCTTAAAGAGCTTGTTTATGGGGCTTATAGAGTGTTCTTGAATATCGGTTAAGTTTGAGAGGTCTCTGTAGGCTTAAAGAGGCTCTTTTGGCTTAAGAAAGACTCTTATTTGATAGAAATTTACATGGTTTCTTAAATGATGATATTAAAGCTTAAGAGTAATTTCTTCTTTTATTGTCTTTTTTAGTTTATCTGTCAAAATGTTATCATGTTCAGTTTTGGAATAGAGCATGATAAGATATAAAGTGTCATCTTTTTTATAGTATGTAATGATTCTGAATCCACCACTTTTACCTACAGGGATAGAAGAGTTTGGAATTCTGATTTTAAAAATATTGTCTCCTAAATTTATACCGATTTCAGGGTTCAATGATAGCTCTTTTATAAATTCAATTAAATCTTCTTTGATTTTTGGAAATTTCTTTTTGAGTTTTTTAACATCTTTTTCAAATCTAGGAATAGATTCAATTTTATAACTCATTTAAAAAATCTTTTATTGGCTTTGAATTTAATTTTCCTTGTTCAATAAGATGTACTTCTTTTAAGCCATCTTTGAAATTGTTAATTATTTCATCATCTTCATCATCAAGTTTTATAATCTCTACACCCTCATTTTTAAAATGCTCTAATATCCATAAAACTTTTTGTGCAATCGTTTCATTTTTAAAATTTATAGCTACTTGCATTTTAGAACTCCTTTATTAATTATTCTACTTCTATTATATACTTATTTTTTCTTTTTAGGTTTTTTCTTTTTTTCTTTTGTCTCAACAATTTCTATTGTTTCTATCTCATTCGATTTCATTTCAATTTGCATCATTTTAGAATTGACTAATCTATCAAAAGCACCAAGTGATTTTTTAAGGGTATCAATTTCATTTTGCATTGAATTTACTAGTCTTTCATTGAACTTTGCTTCTTGTTTCAACAACTTGACTACTTGTCTTGACTTGTTCAACTTTTTCAATGCCTTTTCAAGGTCTCTTGAACAAGTATCTTTAAAGGTTGTTTCAACCTTGTCTTGACTTGTTAAGTCAACGTTGTCATGAATGATATGCTTAACGCCTTCAATCACCTTGTATTGGAGTGTTCCACGCTTTAAACGGTCATAGACTGATTGTTTACTAATACCATTGACCCTTGAATACTCATTGACTGTCATGTTAAGCCTTTCAACGTTGTTAAGTTGAACAAGGTTGATTCAACCTTGATTCAATGTTGTTTAAAGCAATAGGTGTGCCTTAAATGGATTCTCTCAATAGACTAATAGCTTTTTTAGCTTCAGCACCTCTGTATATAACTCTTGAAGTTAAATCAATATATTTTAATTCTATGGATGTGAATTCTTCTAATATAGTATTTACATTTATAATTGATTGTGTGTATCTTTCTTCAAAAATTTTATTAGGAACTATTCTTCCCTCTATCTTTTCTCTTTCTTTTGTATATGTTCTTGCTACTTCTTTATCTCTGTAAACAAAAATTATTTCAATTGCATACTCTCTTGAAACTGCTCTCTTAATATTTTCTTTTTGTATTTTATAGTCTGCAAAATTTCCATCAAGAATAAAAGACAAATTATTTTTATAGAGATAGTCTATTAAAATTGAAACACCTTTTGATGAAGCTCTTTGAAACAAATGAGAATTAACTCCACTATACATAGGACATATTTTTCTTATTTCATCCGTATCAATGACATCTACTTTTTCATTAATAGAAATATTTAAAGCTGTTTCACTTTTTCCTGCACCAGAACCACCCGCCATAAATATAGCTTTTTTATTATTGCTCTTATGAGTTAAAAATTTATTTGGTAAATGTTTTTTTTGAGACTTTATATAGTCATAGGCATGATTACTCATTTGTTCATTTGTGCTTGTGCTACCTAAATTCAATAACCGTTCTATTGAATTAATTAATTCTTCATCACTCATTCATTTTCCTTATTAAAATTCTAATGTAGAATCTTTTGCTAAATTATATAAAAATTCCCACCATTTTTGAGCATCAAGCTTGTTCATTCTATCGGGAACTTGGCCACTCTTAGTGATATATAAATACCCCTTATTGTCTACTTTTAAAGACTCTCCTCCATCAACTTTAAATATTTCAGGATAACTATTCTTCTCAGTTTTTGGAGCGTATTTATCACGGATATATATTATAAAGCTCTGTAGGCTTTTTAGATTGTCATTACTGCCTTTATTATTGCTTTTAATAGTAATAATGAGTCTGTCAACTTTACGACCTATTTTCTGCTCTTCATAATCGAATTGTATATCAGTATATTGTTTGAAATCTTTCTTTGCCTTTTCAATAATTTGACGTTTTATATCATTGTATCTATAGCCTTTTGTGATACTCAAAAGCTCTTTTAATACATCGATTTTTATATCAAAAGAATACTGTGTAGAATTGTGGTTGTAATGCTTGTGTTGCTTCCATTCTTTTATTAAATATTCATATAAACGAGGGCTGTATTCACCCTTGAGGTTTAAAATGTTAATTAGATGATACTGTGTGAAGTTTTCTTTTAATTCAAGAAGATAAGGTTTTAAATCATTATGTATGTCAAAAATTATATAGCCTTGCATCTCATCTGGTTGAACTGTGCTACACCAGTTAAAGAACTTCCGTTTACCGTCTTCAATAATAAAGAATGGATTTCTCATTAATTCAAGAGCTGAATTTACATAAAACTCTTTTTCGTTATTTGTAGCCCCTATCTCTTTTTTATAAGAACTTATTTGTAAAGCATACTTCTGAAATTCTGTATCATCAGTTCTCAACATAGAAATTACCATTGAGAGCATTTTTTGAGCAGTACCGCTCAAAGCACCCTTTGCAACAATCAATTCATTGTGCTTTTTAATTATGTTGTTTTTCTCTTTTTGTAAATCAATTAAATCCATAACGATGCCTATTTATTTTATATCGTATTTTACTATAACGATATAAGTATGTCAACTATCGTAGTTCCCCCTATTTTTATCGTAGTTCCCCCTATTTTTATCGTAGTTCCCCCTATTTTTATCGTAATAGATTGCTTCAAACCCCAAAATATAGGGCTTTTTTAGGGGTATAAAAGAGAAAAAGAGAAAAAGAAAAGACTACGTGTTTATAAAGTGCTTGATTATTTGTGTTTTTTCGGGATGAAGAAGGGTCTTGAAAATCAAAGATTTCCGCTTATTGTTTATTATCGCTTTGCTCTAGTTAAAAGGTCTCTTGTTTTTCTCGATTCCTCGAAAACCGCTTTTATTTTTTAAGAGCGAGTATTTAGAGGAGCTATGAATTTGTCTATTGCATCGCTGATTTTTTCTGATAGCTCATTAGCTGTTGGTTTCAATAAGAATATTTAGTGCCTTTCGGTCGTACCTCCCTTTTATTCGCATTCGCTCATCTGTAAGTATTAGTATAAATGCAAATAAAGCACTCTTAAGACGTTTTAATAGTTTTTTGGTAGAAATCCTTATGCTTTTAATGAAAAGTGGTTGTAGGGGAAGTATAGGTCGTTTTAGAACCACGATTTTTAATAAAAATGTGGAACCAAATGAAATGCGGTAGGAAGTTTGAAAAGCTTTTAATTTGTTTTTAGTTCATTTCGTTTAACGTAATATACTTTTTTACGGTGTTGTAGCTTACTTTTGCTTCTTGAGCAATTGAATAATGAGTTATTTTTCTATTTTCTAGGTTTAAAATGTTGATTGCGTTTTGTATTTTCGCTTTTGCTTTTTTTGTTCGTGCTTCTGTTGCTTTTTCTGCTGCATCTGTCTTTTTTACACTGTATTTGATTTTTATAGGGTTATTTAGGTGTGACATAAGATTATCTATCCCTACGATATCAGGGTGCTGTTTATGGAAGTCGTTTACGATGTAATCTAGTAAATCTTTCTCTAATTTTGTTAATTCGTATCGGTAGCTTTTTGTTAAATTGTCTGTTTCATGTTCACTCATTGTTAAAAACCTTCATTTCGTTTATTGATATGAAGTAATTATAGTATAATATATCTTTCATTTTGTTTAACGAAATGAAAGTGTTTTCATGCTTTGAAGAGGTACTGTCTTTTTAAAGCTTTTTTGTTCCATTTTATTTTTTACAAATTTGTATGTTTTTATATCTATTTTAAGCATTCTTTTATCAATTAATTTAATGGTACTTTTTGGATTTTTAACAAGTAGTTTACACTCATAATTATTCAGTTGTTGCACTAATTTAAGTAACTGTTTTTTTACTGGTTTTGAGAAATGAATATTGCTCTTATGTTGCTCTATCCTTCTTTTTAAAAATAATTTATAATTATCAGCTTTTAGCATTCTTTTTTGGTTTAATTCTTCTAAAATTTCCTGAAAAAGAAAGTTTATTCTATTCCCGTATCCACCATAAAAGTATCTGAAAGTGCATATGTAAATATTATATTCTTTGAAAAGTTTAGTTAAAGTTTTATCGATTTTATCCTCTTTGATTTTATCACTTTCACGATAATATTTTGAGAGTTGGTGCGGTATCCCAGTAATTATATATATAATATCGAACTCTGCTATGTATAATTTTTTAAGGTCTTGGGTCGAAATATGAAGATCGTCTTTTTCTTTTTTTGAGATTGTAGTTGCTTCTTTGTATCCTAATAAATTTGCTAAATTAGTTTGAGTCATACCTTTTTCTGATCTTAACTCTTTTAATCTTTCTCCCTCATTCATATAAAACCTTTTTTTTATCAATTGTCTATTTTAGACAATTGTAGCAAATATACATTTAACGGGGGCTATAATTATCCTAATTTAAAAAAAAGGATAATTATATGCAAGATAAAAATGAGGATGAGTTAAATTTAATACGTGCAAAAGTAAAAAATTTAGTGGAAAAAAAAAGGTTTTCAAATGACTTTTTTGAGCAAAAAGTTTTTTTTAGTTTTGGGCTATTTCTGGAAAAAATAGATAAAAATGAAAAATCTTTTTTTAGAAGTTTGACGCTTGAGGGATATCGTAAAAATGAGATTAAAATTGATAGGTTTTTTAAAGATTTGTATCTTATGTATTTAGGTAATCAGAACCTTAGTGAGTCAAATAAAAATGATTATATTCAAATATTGGATTTCAATCATTTTAATACAGGAACTGAATATAAGTTTTACTTTTTAAGACACTTTATGTGGAATTTTATCCCTCTTGATTTTTTACATAAATTTGGAATTGAGACAAATATAAAATATCAAGAATTACCAAAATTTGTACAAAAAATACCTCTTTCTTATCAACTGGCTTTTTTGTTTAATACAGGTAGCAAAGTAAAATCTTTTTTAGGAAAAACAAATGATGCAAAATAATGACCCATACGCTAGTAATAAAGAGCTAAACAAGCGTAAAAAGCAAGAGTATAAAAACCAAAATGAAAAAGCTCTTGATAGCATCGTTGCAGAGGTTTTAAATGCTCAAGCCAATGGGATAGCGCCTAAAATAAATCAAGCTGATAAATCGGCGGTTGTGAGATATTTTAATCGGTATTGGTCTACTAGTTTTTTACTTAATGCCTTTGCTCTTTTAGTAGTTACTTTTATAGTTAGTTTTTTTACTCAATTTGCCACCATAGGTATTTTTGTAGTATTTATATTGAGTCTTATCTACTCGCATAAAACATTTTTGAGAATTTTTTTAAATGACCATGGTATTAAGAAATATCAAATAAAAGAGTTTGAACAAAATATTTTTAGTTTAACGCTAAATAATACATATGTTTTTATCATGACACTTTTATTTATGGGTGCAAGTGTAGGTTCTTATTACTACACAAAAGCACTTTTTATTAAAATTGAATGGCTTGAACCCGTAATTAGATTTACTTCTAATTTCGTAACATTCTATCCTCAAAACGAACTATTTGCCTATGTTAATACAGGCTCTATTCTTATGTTTATGCTTTTAAAAACAATCGAAAGATGGAAGCTTTAAGCAGATGTTTTTTAATAAAAAAGAGGATGAAGAACAAAGTATCAATACGCAACTATCTAATAAGAGTAATTTAGGACGTGGATACACGTCTATAGCATCTGCCAAAGAGGAACTTTTCAAAGAGCATGTAGAATTTGACCCCCTTGAGTATATCAATACAAAAGAGCAGTTCTTCGGTGCTGAGCATAGCGTCTCTAAACCTTTTTACATTCCATTTGAAGACTCTACACATTTATTATATGTCGGTGCCACACGTTCCGCAAAAGGTGTCGCGCTCGCACATCGCGCAGTCGAAGCAATACGACAAGGCAAAGGTTTAATAATAATCGACCCCAAACGCGATGATTTTCTTCCTCAAGTAATTATTGAGGAGTTATCACGACAAGGTCGTCCCAGTGCTGATATGTTAATCGCATCATGGCCAAATAATTTTGGCTACTCTGCCTTTAATCATGATGATACTTATCTTGAGTTCTCAAATAAACTAATCGTTGCGCTTGACCTTGCACCAACAGGTGACCCAAAAGCAGATTACTACCGCAGAAATGAGCGAACACTATTAAAATCCATCATCAAGATATATTTTAATTCTCAAAAACTGTTAAAGGTATCATTTGAACATAACTATAAAAGCTTAGTAAACTTTATAAAGTACTTATTATCAGATATGCAGACATTACAAGCCTATTATCGTGAGAGTGCAAAGAATAAACCAAACTATGATTTATTAGAGAATTTGAATGCTCTATACTTCGACAAGAACGCCCTTAACAACTTAGAGCTAGAGCAAGAGGACGTATCAACGCTTAGAGGACTTTACCAAACTGTCTTAGAATTGTGTGATTCTAATATTTACACCAATATTAATTTAGACTCTGCTTTGTATGATAATAAAATAATTTACATCCAAGCGGATCAATTAGATGATGCCAGTTTAAAAATGCTCAAGATGCTACAAGTCGATATTATCCAAAAAGCAAAAAAGAGAACAGCTAATGCTATTGTCATTGCAGATGAAGTGAGCTTCTATGCTACAAAGACACTAGCCGATAGTTTATCAACGATTGCAGGCTTTGGAGTGCATTACATCTTAGCGATGCAAGACCTCGCACAGCTTCACGATGATGTCATTAAAAAGCCTATTCTTTCAAATTGTCAAACCAAGCTATTTTATAAAAGTTCAGATATTGAAACACTAGAGTACATTCAGACTCTATCAGGAAAAGAACTCGTAACTCAAATCTCAAAACAAAACGAGACCACGACAATAAGACAGACTCAAGAGGACTATCTCAACATCACAAGATTAAGAGCATTAAAAAGAGACCGTGTAGCAGTTCTAATATGTGAAGCTCTAAATGCTCCCGTAATTGTTCAAACATGGCATATTGAAGTAGAACATAAATTTAACTGGAGTAAATATATCACTACGTTTAACGAAGTGAAAGTATCTCAACTTAAGAAACTTTATAAAGTTAAAGAAGCTCAAGAAGAAGAACTTTATCATGATAAAAACAAGGATGATAAAAATGATGAAAAGCAAGAAAAAGTAGAAGAGATGAAAATATGATTACCGATAGAGACCTTGAAGTATTCAAGTTTATCAACCGATATGGAAAATCATATCTTGAGGTATTAGGTCAAACATTTTATCCCACAATACAGAGCGCAAGAAATAGAATGAACCTACTTAATAAACAAGGATTAATCACCTATTGGAATACCGGACTAATGAGTCCAAGACGTGCAATAATTTTAACTGAAGAGACCAAGCAATTTTTATATGATGAACATGACACCAAACCAAAAAATGCAAAGTTAAATACATCAACTATTATTCATAATACCATTGAGCAATTAGCAGATTATTATATTACTCAATTACAAAACGCAACCGTAGAAAGAACAACAGTTTATGAGCATGGCTCAAAACTAAATCATGTACCTGATTTAATTTACCATCATCCAAAAGGTAAAATATATGTAGAGATAGAAACCTCTAAAAAATCTCAAAGTCGTTATAAAGATATTTTTGAAGCGATGCAAAAAGATAATATTTTACTGGTACTTTACATCACAAAAAATGAGAAAACTTTGAAGAGTTACGCAACCACTTTTCCCCGTTGGAGTAAGTTGAGATTTTTAACTATAGATGATTTAATCACCAATGTAAAAACTAATAAGATGCTAGAGCCAATGTCCCAAGAGGACATCATCAAACTAGGTTAAAAGACCTAGTTAAAAGGGTAGTTACGAGGTAACTACCCTTATTAGAGCGCATTTCATGCGCTCTTTGTCGTTCGTATTCACTCACTTAAGCGCCCTTATTCAAGGGCTTAACGCAGGCTAAGGCCTGCTATAAAAGACTAAGGTCTTTTGGGGTGTCGAAGAGGGGTTTCACCCCTCGACCCCATTACATTATGTCGAGTAAAATCTGCGACACCGAAAAAAATACATTTAAAACCATAAATCA
>Ga0233442_1002021_pt1 | contig 14168 bp, 11 predicted proteins | sample SI_123_September_3_FD_182789 | JGI IMG/M metagenome (GOLD analysis project Ga0233442, IMG submission 182789) | Seawater microbial communities from Saanich Inlet, British Columbia, Canada - SI_123_September2016_150_MG | ecosystem: Environmental > Aquatic > Marine > Inlet | place: Canada: British... | reverse complement strand
GAGGCCTTGCTGCAGACATTTGCGCGGGCTGGCTACACCCATGCGCGGCCGCCGATCCTTCAGCCGGCGGAACCGTTTCTCGATCTGTCCGGCGAGGACATCCGCAAGAGCCTCTACCTGACCACCGACGCAACCGGCGAGGAACTGTGCCTGAGGCCGGATCTCACCATTCCTGTGGCACGCGAATACCTCGCGTCACAGCGCGCCGGCGCGCCCGCCGGTTTCTACTATCTCGGGCCGGTGTTTCGCTATCGCGGCGGTGCCGCCAGCGAATTCAACCAGGCCGGCGTGGAATCCTTCGGCCGGCAGGATCGCGCGGCGGCCGATGCCGAAATGCTGGCGCTCGGCGTTGAGGCCGCAGCCGCGTTCGGCGTCGCGAGTGTCGATATCCGCACCGGCGACGTCGCGCTGTTCGCGGCGCTGATCGATGCGCTCGATCTCTATCCGGTGTGGAAGCGGCGGCTGATCAAGGATTTCAACCGAAAGATTTCGCTGGCGCAGGATCTTCAGCGCCTGACGCTGGAGACAGGCAAGACCCGCAATGAATATGAAGGCGTGCTGGCCGCGCTCGCAGGCTCGGACCGCAAGGCGGCGCTGGCGCTCGTCACCGATCTGATGTCAATCGCAGGCACCAGCAATGTCGGCGGGCGCACGGTGTCCGAAATCGCCGACCGTTTCCTCGAGCAATCAACACTCAAGGGCGGCGCATTGCCGCGCGACGCGCTGCAATTGATCGAACGCTTTCTCGCCATCGCCGGCGAACCGGACGATGCGGCAGGTCAACTGCGCACGCTCGCCTCGGACGCCAAGCTCGATCTCAATGCCGCCATCGATCAGTTCGAAAGCCGTACCGGTTTCATGGCTGCACGCGGCATCGACACCAAGACAATCCGCTTTTCCACCGCGTTCGGACGCGGCCTCGATTACTACACCGGTTTCGAATTCGAACTGCACGCCAAGGGCAACAGCACGGAACCGCTGGTTGGCGGCGGACGCTATGACGGATTGCTGACGCGGCTCGGTGCGCGCACACCCATTCCCGCAGTCGGTTTCTCGATCTGGATCGAAGCGCTTTCGCAAGGGAGCGCTGCATGAGCACGCCGTTCGTCGTCGCCGTTCCGTCCAAGGGACGGCTGCAGGAAAACGCTGAGGCCTTCTTCGCGCAGGCCAACCTGACGCTCGCCAAGCCCCGCGGTGCGCGCGAGTATCGCGGCACCATGCCCTGCCTCGACAATGTCGAGATCGCCTATCTCTCGGCCAGCGAAATCGCTGCCCAGCTTGCGCGCGGCGCGGTGCATCTCGGCATCACCGGCGAGGATCTGATCCGCGAGAACATTCACGACGCCGACAAGCGCGTCATGCTGATCGAAAGCCTCGGCTTTGGCAGCGCCAACGTCGTTGTCGCCGTGCCACAGGCGTGGATTGACGTGCGCACCATGGCGGACCTCGACGATGTCGCGACCTCGTTCCGCGCCCGGCACAACCATCGCATGCGGGTGGCGACCAAATACATCAACCTGACGCGCAATTTCTTCGGCAGCCACGGCGTCGTCGACTACCGCATCGTGGAAAGCGCCGGAGCCACCGAAGGCGCGCCTGCGGCGGGAACAGCCGAGCTGATCGTCGACATCACCACCACCGGGGCCACGCTGGCAGCCAACGGACTGAAGGTGCTCGACGACGGCGTGATGCTGCGCAGCCACGCCAATCTGGTGGCCTCACGCGACGCCGACTGGTCGGACAGCGCACGGGAGACGGCGCGGATCATCCTCGATCACATCGCGGCCAGCGCCCGCGCCCGCAAATACAAGGAAGTCCGCACCCGCTTCGCGGCCTGCAATGCCGCGCTGCTGGCCGAAGCCCACAACCGGTTCGGCGTGGTGTCGCCGTTCGGCGGGCCGACCTCATCGGGCATGGTAACGCTGCACTGTCCGCCGGCGCAGCTTTACGCGCTGGGGAGTTTCCTGCGTGATCACGGCGCGGAGACGGTATCGGTCGCATCACTGGATTACGTGTTCGATCGCGACAATCCGCTTTTCGTCAAACTCCAGACTTTCCTTGGGCAATAGGATTTGCGCCGGTGGTTCGCGGCGGTGCAACCAGACGCCGCAGGCCATCGCACCCGTGGCGACAGCGCGCGGCGATTACCATATGATGGCTGTGAGCATGATACCGAAACATGAGAAGCGATTTTCGGATCGCATCATGCCCGGACGCAACGCGCTGGAAACCGATCGATGACGCCGAGTGCCGATATTTCGAACCTATCAGGCAGCAGCCGCGCTCCGGCAGCGCAAGGCCTTTCGAGTCATGGCCTTTCGGGTGAGGGCCTGTCGATCGTCGTGCCCGTTTACAACGAGGCGGCGGGGCTCGCGCTGCTGCACGAACGCCTGTGCGCGCTTGCCGGCACGCTTAGACAAACCTACGGCCTCGCCTGCGAAGTGGTCTATGTCGATGACGGCTCAAGCGATGCGACGCTGAGCATTGCACGCGGTCTGCCGCCGGCGGCGCTCGACGTGCAGGTGGTGTCGCTGTCGCGCAATTTCGGCAAGGAAGCGGCGTTGATGGCCGGGCTCGATCATGCCCGCCGCGGCGCCGTGCTGTTCATGGATGGCGACGGTCAGCATGCGCCCGAACTGGTGGAGCAGCTGGTCAAGCACTGGATCGTGGACGGCTACGATGTCGTCTATACCGCGAAGGCGCACCGCGACAACGAATCCGCGCTGCGGCGGCTCGCCGTGCGCACCTTCTACATGCTGATCAACTGGGGCGCGCGGCAGAAGATTCCGGAGGATGCCGGGGATTTCCGCCTGCTATCGCCACGCGCTGCGGCCGCCCTGCGGCAACTGCCGGAGCGCAACCGCTTCTTCAAGGGGCTCGCGACATGGATCGGCTTCAAGCAAATCCGTGTCGATTACGAACCGGAAGCCCGCGCACATGGCGTCACGACGTTCAGCCCGGGCCGCCTGCTTGGTCTGTCCATCGAAGGCCTGACTTCGTTCTCGGTGGCGCCGCTGCGTGTGGCGAGCCTGCTCGGGCTGCTGCTTGCTTTCGTCGCCTTCCTGTTCGGCCTGTCGATCCTGTGGGAGACCGTCGTCAGCGGCAAATCGGTTCCCGGTTATCCCTCGCTGGTGGTCGGCCTGATGACCATTGGAGGCGTGCAGTTGATCATGATCGGCGTGATGGGCGAATACATCGGCAAGATTCTATCCGAGATCAAGGCGCGGCCGATCTACTTCGTCGCGGAGCACAGCGTGAAGAACGCCGACACGTCGATCGCCGCCGACAAGACACCGCAGACCGCGGCTGAATGAACGTGGAGACGCCGCCGCGCCGCATCTGGCTGTGCGCCGACGACTACGGCATGAGCCCCGGCGTCAATCGCGCGATCCGCGAACTGATCGGCAAATCGAGACTCAATGCAACTTCGGTGATGGTGGTCGGCGCCGCCGTCGACCGCACCGAGATCGACGCATTGATGCAGGCCGTTGCTGCCAACCCAAACTGCGCCATCGGATTGCACGCAACTCTGACTGCGCCGTTTTCTCCGCTAACGATGCATTTCAAGCCGCTCGACGGCGGACAATTTTTGCCACTCGGAAGACTTTTGCGCGCAAGCCTGTTGCGGCGGCTCGATCCGGAAATCATCCAGGCCGAACTGCTGGCACAGATCGCCGCCTTCAGGAAGATGTTCGGGCGTGCGCCCGATTACATCGACGGCCATCAGCACGTGCAGTTGTTTCCGCAAATCCGAGATGCGTTTCTCTCCGCAGTGTGGGACGCCGCCCCCGGCGCGTGGGTGCGCCAGTGCGGCCGCAACCTCCCGCTGAAGCAGCGGATCGACAGCCCGAAGGCGCTGCTGCTCGATGTGCTGAGCGAGACGTTCCGCCAAAGGAGTGCCCGCAGCGGTATTGCGTTCAATCCCGGCTTCGCCGGCGCCTATGACATGGTGCGCGGCCGCGAATTTTCCGACGCGATGCAGGGCTTTCTCAATGGCCTGCCGGACGGCGGACTTGTGATGTGCCATCCCGGATTCGTCGACGAGACGCTGGTCAGCCTCGACAACGTGACTCATCAGCGCGAACGGGAGTTCGCGTTTCTGAGCAGCGACGACTTCCCGCGCCTGTTGACGACGAACAGCGTCACGCTCGATCGGGCCTGATGGCTCGATGCAGGCTCTGCGTCTGGACATGATCTTCCCGAAAGCCGGTTTCCACTTTTCGAGGATCACGCGATAAGTCTTTTTGTCGCACCGCGATAACCGGATTTCCTAAATTTAATCCGCGCCGGGACTTAACCCGACACAATGCGGCCTTACATCATGACGCGCATTCGCACGCCGGATGCTTCAGGAGGATGTTATGACGCCACAGGAACGCCAACTCGTTGACGATCTGTTCGACCGCCTAGCGAGGCTGGAGACGTCGCCACGCGAGCCGGATGCGGATGCCGCGATTGCACAAGGTTTGCGCCGCGCGCCCAACGCCGTCTATGCGCTCGTGCAAACCGTGCTGGTGCAGGACGAAGCATTGAAACGTGCCGATGCTCGCATTCAGGAACTTGAAGGCAGCGCGCAGCAGCAGCCTCCCGGCGGATTTCTCGATTCAATGCGCGATGCGATTCTCGGCCCCGGCCAGAATCGCGGCTCGGTGCCAAGCGTTCGCCCTGGCGACAGCGCGCAGCGCGGCCCGGTGTGGAACAGTGGTCAGGCATGGGGCCAGGCCGATGCGCGCATGGCCGGCGAGCCGCGCAACGCAGATCCCCGCATGAATGATCCAAGGCTTAATGATCCGAGGGCTGGAAATCCGGGCGGCGGATTGTTCGGCGGCGGCAATGCCGGTGGCGGCGGTTCGTTTCTCGGAACAGCCGCGGCAACGGCGGCCGGCGTGATCGGCGGCTCGATGCTGATGAACAGCATCCGCGGCATGATGGGCGGCGGCAGTCAGCAGCAAAGCCTTGGCAACACCGCCGAGTCCGGCGGCAGCAAGATGCCATGGGACAACAGCCAGTCCTCGGGCAATCTCGCGCGCGATGCCGGCGTCAATGACGTCGGCAAGAGCGGCAGCGGTGACAGCCAGCGCCAGAGCTCCTACGATCAGGCGCAGGCCGATGCCGATCAGGACCAGGATCAAGACCAGGATGACGGCGATTACGACGACTTCGATGATGGCGACAGTGATTACGCCTGATTGATTTCGCCATCGGGCAAACGAAAACGGCCGCTGGATTCAGCGGCCGTTTTTATGAAATCCGTTTTCTCAGATAACGATGACGCGCGTGCCGACATTCACCCGGCCGTACAGATCGATCACGTCCTCGTTGCGCATCCGGATGCAGCCCGACGACACGGCGGTGCCGATGGTCCAAGGTTCATTGGAGCCGTGAATGCGATACAGGGTCGAGCCGAGATACATCGCGCGGGCGCCCAGCGGATTTTCAGGCCCACCTTCCATGTGACGCGGCAGATCGGGACGGCGCCTGAGCATTTCCGGCGGCGGCGTCCATGCCGGCCATTCCTTCTTGGCGGAAATCGTCTTCACGCCCGACCATTCGAAGCCGGGTTTGCCAACGCCTATGCCGTAGCGCAGCGCCTTGCCGCCGCTCTGCACCAGATAGAGAAACCTGTTTGGCGTATCGACCACCAGTGTTCCCGGCGCATGCCTGCCGCCGTATTCAACGACCTGTTTTTCGAACTTCGGATCCATCCCCGGGCGGCCGGGCTCGATCCCGACGTCGCCCTGCCTCGTCTCGTAACGATACCGCGGATCCATCGACGGCATCTGCTCATATCGCTGTTCGTAGCGCGGCGCCCGATAGTTCGGATCGCCGGACTGACCGCCGCTGAAAAGGAACTCGATCAATCCGCCGCCCATATTGGACCGCTCCTGATAGGCAACTCGGATCGGCATCGGCGAAGCTGACGGCTGCGCGTAGATCACACGCGGCGCGGCTGGCGTGTCGTCATCGAATGCGAAAGCCTGCATTGAACTGGCGCCAAAACACACTGCGCCGGCCATGAGCGCGAGGGACATTCTTCTGGTCATCGACGTACTCTGCACTGTTTCGTCGTTGACGCGCGGACAGCGCGCCTGAACACGCTCCATTTAGATTTTAAATCGCGTCGGTTTGGTAAACGAAACCGGGTTTTGGATTCACCACGTCAACACGTGCGGGGTGTTCTTCGCGGTAGCGTTTATTTTCGATGAACTCAGCAGCTGCATGGTTAATCGTTGGTTTGCGCGGCGTTGCGCATTGTGACCGCTGCGTTCCCGCTCGAAACTTCGCGTTAAATGAGAGCAGGTTACAAACGGCTCCTCAAGAATGGGGAGACCAATGGCCGTCCAGCGTAAGCGATTTCGCATTGAAAGAATTCAGTCCGGCGATATGCCGATACTCGATAGCGCAGAGGGTGACGTCACCCCGCATCATCATCAGATTATGAGCGAGTTGCGCGCCATTCGCGCGCAGATGGCGTCTCACCATCAAGGCCCGGTCACCGAGCAGGACGAAAGCCCGTCGGCGCAGGAACTGACGGAAGCTCAACGGCTCCTTGGAAGCTATCGCGCGCAGATCGAGCAGTGCGAAAAGCTGAAGGTCGAGCTCGATTTGATCCACGACGCCATCAATCGCACCAAGCAGGAGATCGCCGTGCTGCACGGCAAGAGCTTCAGCGGCGACGAAATGGCGAAAGTCACCGGCGAACTGGGCGCGGTTGTCGGCGGAACCGAAGAAGCTACCCAGCAGATCCTCGAAGCCGCGGAAGCGATCGATCAGGCCGCGAGCGCGCTTGGCAAGGCGATGTCGCCGGACCAGCAGGCTCAGCTCAGTGAAGACATCCAGGATCGCGTCGTCAGCATTTTCGAGGCGTGCAACTTCCAGGACCTCACCGGCCAGCGCATCAACAAGGTGATGACGACGATGAAGTTCATCGAGCATCACATCAACGTCATGATGGAAATCTGGGGCGGCGTCGATGCGATCAAGCAGCACGCGCCCGCCATCGTCGATTCCCGTGTCGGCGATGCCCGTCTGCTGAACGGCCCGAAGGGCGTGGACGAGGAAGGCCACGTCTCGCAGGACGATATCGACGCACTGTTCGACTAACTGATGCAAACCCGGAGCACCGCTCCGGGTTTTCCGGCCTTACGTGGGTCGCCGAAGCACCGCGAAACACGCCAGCGCCAGCAGGATGCCTGCAATCGAGACTTCAAGCGCACCCTGATCGGACCAGCGGTCGATCACGTATGCCAGCGCGAAGGGCGCCAGCGCCTGGAGAATTTGCGCCGGCCGGGAGATTCGCCCCACCACACGCCCATATCCAACGGCCCCGAACATCGCCAGCGGCAAAGCACCGCGAGCAATCGTCACCACGCCGTTGGCCGCGCCATACATCAGGGCGAACAGGGCCGCGATCCCGGTGGAGAACCCTGCCGCTGCCAGCAGAATGAAGGCGCAGGCCATCAGCGCCATCGAGACGCGCGCCACCCAGAGCGGATGCAATCGCCCGCCGGTCATGAAATCGGCAAACCGCGTCAGAACCTGAGCAGGCCCGAACAGCGCTCCAATGAGCACAGCAGTCCCGGCATCGAGACCGCCGCGTTGCAGGATTGCAAGCAGATGCGTGGACGTGCCGGACAGCACGAAGGCGTGGGCTGCAAATCCCGTGGCCATCAGAATGAACGGCAGGCCGTTCGGCGGAATGATTTTGGCCGGGGCGGGTATCGGAGCGCCCGCGACCGGCGGTGCCGGCACATGCACCGCGTGGCGCGGCAGGGCGAATGCGTGGAGAGGCGCGACGATGAAAACAAGTACGCCCGCGAAAACGAAATAGGCGCTGCGCCATCCGCCGTGTTCAATCAATAAATGGGTCACGGGCCATGCCACGGTGGAGGCGAGACCGCCGGCAAACGTCACCAGCGTGATCGGCCGCCGCGACGCTATTCCGAAGATGCGGGTCAGGGTGGTGAATGCCGGATCATAGAGGATCGACGCCATCGCGACGCCGAGCAGCATCCAGCCGAGAATATAAAGCCAGTATTGATCCGCCAGCGGTAGGATCAACAGGCCCAGCGCGCCGATCAGCGCGCCGAAGGCCATCACCAGATTCCCGCCGTGGCGATCGATCAATCCGCAAGCCAACGGGGCACACACACCCGAGACACCAAGCGCGATGGACAACCCGGCCAGTGCCTGCGCCAGCGACCAGCCATGATCGGCGGCGATATGCGTCATGGTGAGCGCGGGCGGATAAAACAGAACGCCCCAGCCCAGCACCTGTGTGACGGAAAGAACAACGACCGCGCGGCTCGGGCCGGAGCTTAATACCTGCAGCCCGGCCATTGCGCTTGCATTTCCCCGACGTTCAAAATCATCCGTCCGCCGGGTTCAGGTCCGGCGCCTCAGGCGCGCGGCGCGCAGCGAACGTACACCATGGTGCCATAGCGGCTGGAGGCATCCTTGTCGATAAACCGCGTCATCAACACCCGTCCGTCGAACGAGACGATCTCACGATCCTTCTCTCCGCCGACCGGACCAGCCGGGCCGATATAGTTCTTGCCGCTCTGGCTGCCCTTCAGGCGCAGTTCCTGCGGCGTGGCTTCATCCGGCAGATGCATGATGACGCCGCCGCTGGCGCCCTGACCAATCACGTAGGGATTTTTGCACTGGCCACGCGCCGCAGCTTCGGTACGGGCCCGATCTTCCGGTTTGTGGAACGAGGCGAGCCCCCAGCGACCGACGACTTCATCGGCCCTGATAGTTGCGGGGACTTCAGGAGCCATCGCCGGTTCCTGCACGGTCGCCTGGCCGCCGCCGAAGCCGCCGAAACCGCCCCCACCACAGGCTCCCAGAAAACCCGCCAGGAGCGATACGGCTGCTAGCGTGACGGTCTTGGAGGCGTTGGTTCGTTCGCTCACTTTGGTCATGGTGTCTCCCGGCAAGAACACGTGGCTGCCTGCCGAACCGACAGACCCACCGTCACACTGCGTGAGCTGACCCCAATACGCAGCGTTCCCCTTTATGGTTTCCAGATCATCCTATATTGGCCTCACCAAGGCCTTAAGAGCCTTGCTTGACAGGATCAGCGGCAACCCATATTCCGGCCTCGTCATTAGCACTCTTGGAGCGCGATTGCTAAGGGCAAGGCTTCGTCCCCTCAAGGGGTTAGCTGAGCCCATTATCCACGGCCCGCGCCCCACCGCACGTCAAATCTTACCTAACCAACGCCCAAAGGACATCCGATGGCCAAGACAACTTTTCGCCCGCTGCATGATCGTGTCGTCGTCAAGCGCATCGACGCCGAAGAGAAGACCAAAGGCGGCATCATCATTCCCGACAGTGCCAAAGAAAAGCCCTCGCAGGGTCGGGTCGTCGCCGTCGGCCCCGGCGGCCGCGACGAAGCCGGCAAGCTGATCCCGATCGACCTGAAGGCCGGTGACACGGTGCTGTTCGGCAAGTGGTCCGGCACCGAAGTGAAGCTCGACGGTGAGGAACTCCTCATCATGAAAGAGTCCGACATCATGGGCGTGCTGAACTAAGCACACCCCTTTCCATCTGCCGTCATCCTTCGAGGCTCGCACCTCAGGATGACGGAAACACACATCACCAGGAGTAAACCCCATGGCTGCCAAAGACGTTAAATTCTCCGGAGACGCGCGCGATCGCATGCTGCGCGGCGTCGATACTCTCGCCAACGCCGTCAAGGTGACGCTCGGTCCGAAGGGCCGCAATGTTGTCATCGACAAGAGCTTCGGCGCTCCCCGCATCACCAAGGACGGCGTCACCGTCGCCAAGGAAATCGAACTCGAGGACAAGTTCGAGAACATGGGCGCGCAGATGCTGCGCGAAGTCGCTTCCAAGACCAACGACACCGCGGGCGACGGCACCACCACCGCCACCGTGCTGGCTCAGGCGATCGTGCGCGAAGGCGCCAAATCGGTTGCCGCCGGCATGAACCCGATGGACCTGAAGCGCGGCATCGACATTGCTGTGACCGCCGTGGTCAAAGACATCGAGAAGCGCGCCAAGCCGGTCGCCTCCTCCGCCGAAATCGCGCAGGTCGGCACCATTTCGGCCAACGGCGATTCCACCATCGGCTCGATGATCGCCAAGGCGATGCAGAAGGTCGGCAACGAGGGCGTCATCACGGTTGAAGAAGCCAAATCGCTCGACACCGAAGTCGACATCGTCGAGGGCATGCAGTTCGACCGTGGCTATCTCTCGCCGTACTTCGTGACCAACCCCGAGAAGATGACCGCCGAACTGGAAGACGCTTACGTGCTGCTGCACGAGAAGAAGCTGTCCGGCCTGCAGGCGATGCTGCCCGTGCTCGAAGCCGTGGTGCAGACCGGCAAGCCGCTGCTGATCGTCGCGGAAGACATCGAAGGCGAAGCTCTCGCGACGCTCGTCGTCAACCGTCTGCGCGGCGGCCTCAAGGTCGCCGCCGTCAAGGCGCCGGGCTTCGGCGATCGCCGCAAGGCCATGCTGGAAGACATCGCGATCCTGACCGGCGGTCAGCTGATCTCCGACGATCTCGGCATGAAGCTCGAAAGCGTGACCCTGAAGATGCTCGGCCGCGCCAAGAAGGTTGTGATCGACAAGGAGAACACCACCATCGTCAACGGCGCCGGCAAGAAGGCCGACATCGAGGCGCGCGTGAACCAGATCAAGGCGCAGGTCGAGGAAACCACCTCGGACTACGATCGTGAGAAGCTTCAGGAGCGTCTGGCCAAGCTCGCTGGCGGCGTCGCGATCATTCGCGTCGGCGGTGCCACCGAGATCGAGGTGAAGGAAAAGAAGGATCGCGTCGAGGACGCGCTCAACGCGACCCGCGCAGCCGTTCAGGAAGGCATCGTCCCGGGCGGCGGCACCGCGCTGCTGCGCGCCAAGAAGGCTGTCGGCCGTATCCAGAACGACAATTCTGACGTTCAGGCCGGCATCAACATCGTGCTGAAGGCGCTCGAAGCCCCGATCCGCCAGATCGCCGAGAACGCCGGCGTTGAGGGTTCCATCGTTGTCGGCAAGATCCTCGACAACAAGACCGAGACCTTCGGCTTCGACGCGCAGAACGAAGAGTATGTCGACATGGTCGCCAAGGGCATCATCGATCCGGCCAAGGTGGTTCGCACCGCCCTGCAGGACGCAGCCTCTGTCGCCGGTCTGCTGGTCACCACCGAAGCCATGGTCGCCGAGCTGCCGAGGGAAGCAGCACCGGCGATGCCGGGCGGCGGCGGCGGAATGGGTGGCATGGGCGGTATGGGCGGCATGGGCTTCTAAGCCCGCGTCCTTCGCCTCAACGACATCAAAGGCCGCCCGAGGGCGGCCTTTTTTATTGTCTCATATCCAAGAATCACCGCGACAATCCGTCCCGCTTTTGAGATTGTCCGGCGCTCCACTCGCAAACGGCCCCTGATTCAGGATCAACACATGCGCGCATTGATGATTGGCTGCACCCTCGCACTGGTGGGGGCTGGCTCCAGTCCAGTGGTCCACGCCCAGGCCGCAAAGGACGCGAAGGCTGCACCGGTCGCGAACGAGATTCGCTATTTCAATTCGCTGGGCGACTTGCTCGGCGAACTACCCGTCGATGCCTTCATCAAGGAAACCCGCCAAGGCGGTAAGGTGACCTCGGCGCTGCTCGACGTTTGCTATTCCGTATCGACCCACTCGGACCGAAAAGACCGGTTCACCCTCGATCTGAAAGTAGAGGGCGAGAAGCTCTCCGGCAGCGGACAAAGCACCGAGAACAAAACGCCGGTGACGGTCAGCCTGATCCGCAAGGGGACCAAGTCGGTCTCGTTCGACGGCAAGATCACGCTGGGCGGCCAGCTCACCTCGGTGTCCTCGCCGGACAACTCGGACGTCGATGAAAAGGAATTCCAGCAGTCGCAGGTGGTCGATGACGACCTCAGCGAAATGCCGAAGGATTTTACCCAGGTGTCCCCGCAATCGGTGGCGGTGCAGGTCAAGCGCGAGAATTTCGCTGACCTCGTCAGGAGCCTGAAGGGCCAGAACGTGCAGATAGCTCTCGACAGCATCGCAACCGATTGCAATGCGCTGCGCTCGGGCTATCAGATCCTGCGTCTTTTCATCGATCCGGCGCGTGCATCCGATCTGATTGCAAGCCTGAAGACGGCGACCGGCGTGGTCGCCGCAGGCTGGACCTCCGGCACCTATGACATGGAGCGGGCAATCCGCTTCGCCACCGGCGACTGGAGTCAGGGCGGAAAACTGAACCGGGACAAGTTCGCGTCGGCACTGACGGCGATCGCGGCGAACGTCATGGGCGCCAAAACAGCGACAACGACCTGGAACGACGCCACCGGCGAACTCACCTTCACGCTCAAGCGCCCGAGCCAGTTGGCGCCGGCGCTGGACCTCACCGAAACGCTGGAAATCACCGCGCTGATCAGCCCGGACAAGCCCGGCGGCTCAGACCGCCTGATCGTCTGGCTGGGCATTCCGTCGAGCAAGACCACGGATGAGACGGCCGGCCCTCAACTGCAGTTCTCGGAGAATTCCGGCGGCGAGGAAGAGAGCACATTCAATGACGACGACGGAATGATCAAGGCAGTTGCCACCGAACTGAAAGGTCAGCGCTGGGACACCGACAAGGCAACATGGAAATAGCCTGCCTTCCCGTTCCCGCCCGCCACAGGATTCGATAGCGCATGGCGGGCTATGACGCCGTCATCATTGGCGCGGGCCTCGGCGGTCTCACCACCGCCGCGATCCTGGCGAGGGCGGGGCGCAAGGTCCTTGTGATCGAGCGCAGCAATTCGGTCGGCGGCGCAGCCTCCAGCTACAAGGTCGGCGACCTGTTCGTCGAAGGCTCGCTCCATGAAACCAGCGACCCGCACGATCCGCGCGATCCCAAGCACGACCCGTTGAAGCGCGCCGGTGTGCTCGACGCCGTGACGTGGGCTCCGTCGGGCACCCTCTATGAAGTGCGCGGCGGCCCCGTCGGCGCGCCGCTCACCCTGCCCGACAATTTCGATGCGAGCCGACGGGCGTTGATCCAGCGGTTTCCGGATGCGCGCGACGGAATCACGCGCCTGCTTGGCGAAATGGAACAGATTGCGTCCGCAGCGGGCGGACTCTCACGAAGCACTCTGCTCAAGTCCCCACGGCGAACTTTCGACGCGTTGCGCAATGTACTACCCGCGATCCGCGACTGGAATCTGTCGCTGTCGCAGAAACTCGACCGGGTGTTCGGCGGTAACGAAGCCGTCAAGGCTGCGCTGGCAGCGAACCTGTCCTACTATCATGACGATCCGGCGACGACCTGGTGGGTGTTCTTTGCCGCCGCTCAAGGCAGTTACCTGCTGAGTGGCGGACGTTTCGTGCAGGGCGGATCGCAACGGCTCTCCAGCTCGCTGGCGCGGGCTATCAAGTCCGCAGGCAGCGACGTGATCCTGCGGCGGACAGCAACCACCATCAGCATCGATTCAAACGGCCGCATCACAAATATCACGCACACTGCAAAGGACGGCAGCGATCCGCAGACCGTCGAGACCACACGCGTCATCGGCAACGCCGCGCCGGAGATACTGGCCGCGCTGCTGCCCGAAGCCAGCGCTGCAAAGCTCGTTGCCGCCTACGGTCATCGGCAACGATCGATCTCGCTGTTCTCGCTCACGCTCGGCCTGTCGAAGCCGCCGCGCGAACTTGGCGTCAGCAGTTACTCGACGCAGTTGCTGCCGGACTGGATGACGAGCCTCAGCGATTATGCCGATGCGGCCGTGCTGATGGCCGATGAGCCTCTTGAGCGGATGCCGCCACTGGCGATCGTCGATTATGCCGCCATCGAGTCAGGTGTCCCCGCACCGCCGTACGTGCTGTCAGTCGTCGGGCCCGATCTGCTGTCGAACTGGACCGGAGGCGATCAGGACAGTTACCGCGCCAAGCGCTCCCGCTGGCAGGACGCCCTCGTCGGATATCTCGACGGACACTATCCCGGCCTGGCGCAATCCATCGCGGCATCAACCTTCAACACCGCGCTCTCCGTGCGGCAGTATCTCAGCGCACCACAGGGCGCTGTCTACGGTTTCGCGCCGACACCGCCGCGCTCGCTGTTCAGCGCACCGAAACGATCGCCGGCGACGCCCATACCGGGACTGTATCTTGCGTCGGCCTATGCCGGATTCGGCGGATATACTGGCGTGATCCAG
>Ga0233442_1001989_pt1 | contig 14314 bp, 15 predicted proteins | sample SI_123_September_3_FD_182789 | JGI IMG/M metagenome (GOLD analysis project Ga0233442, IMG submission 182789) | Seawater microbial communities from Saanich Inlet, British Columbia, Canada - SI_123_September2016_150_MG | ecosystem: Environmental > Aquatic > Marine > Inlet | place: Canada: British... | reverse complement strand
TTTTAATGTTTTCTATATTATACTTAACATATTAAATAAAAACTCATCTGTTAGTTTTGTTAACTCTGATTCAGGGCCCTGAATAGTTACACAATTTTGTTCCTGTGTGATTTTACTTTCTTCAGCCTGTTTTATTATAACAAAATTTTCTTCACATGTTTTTATAGGAACATCTTCATAAGAACATTCACTACCCTCTAAACATGCTCTTTGAACTCTAGTGGTAAATTGATCCAAATTAGCATAGATTTCTAATTCAGCTTTACTATTTTCAGAATTTAGATATAAAACTTTATCATAATAATTATTCAATAAATTAACAGAAGGATTAAGATCTTGAATTTGCTCTGGATTATATTTAAAAATAAACACTATTTGATTAATCTCTGTCACCCAATAGCCACTTTGTTCAATAAACTCAATTCCATTTGATTTAATAGAATCTTGCTCATCAGCACTATTATCAGAACCTTGAAATGCAAAGCCGACAGTACTAACAAATAAAATTCCAATTAAAATAACACTAACTATAATTTGCTTTTGTCTATCTGATTTTCTTCTTTTATATTTTGAAATTATCTTTTTCATGTTATAATATATAAAATTCACACTATAAAAATTTAGCTAATTTGTGGGCTTCGCCAAGTTCTAAAAAAAAAGAAAAAGAAAAAAAAATAAATTCAAATTTGGTTTTAAGCAACAACTAATTCAGCACTTGTAGCAGAGGTACCTTTATATGAAGAACTTGTATCAACAATGTTATTTCTCAAATATGTAGCAGCATTAATAGTATCTGCAACGTCATAACCGGCAACAAGTAAAGCAAGTTCACTTGTTATGCTTGAAGTTTCATAACCTTTGATTACGAATTCTCCAGCACCAGCACCTGCGTTAGCAGTAAAATCAGCACCACAATATGAGCCTCCTAATAATGCAGCAGCAGCTGAGTTAATACAGCTTCCACCAACAACTATTAAGTTCTTTGTAGCAAAGTTTGATGCTTCAGAGTCTTTATACAAGATTTCTCCAAGAACACCTCCATCAGTTCCAGCTTCTCCAGTAGTTATTACAGCGTCTGCAGAACTAATTCTTACATTTGCTGCAACTTCATCACCATGGTAAACCACTTGCACAGACTTTTGTCCTGAAGATGGTTTGTTCCATAGAATTTCTGTAGCAAGAGCTGAATATGTGAAATCTCTCCACACATCTGTTGTTCCAATTTCTGCAGATGTTGCATCTGTATTACTTGTAGCAACACCACTAACTTCTACTTCGGCTGTACTTGAAGAATCCCAACCAATAGTAAAGTTTAACCAGTCACCTGAATAAACATTTCCTGACTTGTCTTCCTCTTTCATAGATAATAAGAAAGTTGTAGAACAAGCAGCTGTAGTTGCAATAGCATTTGTTGTAGTCACATTATATGTTAACGTTCCAGTATAAATTTCTCCTGTTGTATTTGCTCTTAATCCATTAAAGGATGCACAAGCAGCAGCAGCAGTTGCGAAACCAGCTGTTGTATTGTGAGTCACAGCAGTTGTATTTTCATATGGTAAGTAAACAGTCATACCTTCCTTAGAGTATAAGGTATTAAAACTTGTTATAGAAGTTGCAGTATTTGCACTTGTATTCCAAATTTCAACAGTATTTTCAGTATTACTTATAGCACCAACTGTTAAATAAATACCATCAAGTGAAATTTCATCAGTTGTTACAGCTTTACTCTTTGTTGTAGCCCAAGCTTCACCACTCCAATATTGAATATCGGCTTTATCAACTGAACTTTCAGTGATAAAATTAGTAGCTCTCATCAAATATGATTGTGATCCTGTAGATGCATCTGTCCAAGAAGCAACAAAATAATCATCAGTATCTTTATCAAAAGTGATGTTTACATCTGCATTAGCATCTGTAAGTAGTTTTGTAGTTGCAGTTTTACCTAAACCAGTAAAACTTGTACTATCTCCATAAAGGAAATAAAGGTTTTTATTTCCTGTTTTAAATGGAAAGTTGTTAAGTGAAGCATAAGTTGTTCCACCTTTTTTAACTTCAATTGTTTCTTCTGTAGGATAAGTTAATCCTCCAAAGGACAAGGTAACAGCTTCAAATCCAGGCATTACTACAGAATTTGTTTCTGTAACAAAAGTTGTATCTGATGCTTTCCAAGCAATTTCAATATTTGTTAAAACATTAGCACTTAAACTAAAATCAGATTCTACACCAGCAATATTTTCATCATTAATTTGAACTTCAGCATCACTATCTGAAAGTTTTAATTTACCAGATCCAATACTAAATTCAACTTTACTAATAGAGCCTTGTTTTGAATCATAAAGAATATCTTTAATTCCAACATAACTACCATCAAGTAATTTGAAAGTTTCTGCTTCTGCTAAAGAATTTGTAACTTCTCCATCAATATTTAATTTAACTTCTGCAGATCCAATAAATTCTATTGTAACAGTTTTTCCATTAACAGTTGCTGTTTCACCTTCTGATAAAACAGTTTCTTCTGCTGAATCCAATAGAGTTAAAGTTGTAGATGTGTTAGATAATACATAATAAGTTTTACCCATAAGAGGTAAATCTGCAGTAGGCATATCTGTCATTAACAAAGAATCTGTAAAAGTTATGGTATATGTAGCAATAGTAGCAGCATCAGCAATTGAAAATCCAATTGATGGGCTGTTTTCTTCATAATCATCATCATCAAACATTGTTAAAGTGTTTACAGAATCCATAACTATTTTTTGAGTAAAGTCAATTTCATCATTATCATTATCAATAAATTTACCATCATCTAAAAGAGTTGGTAATTCATCTTTATCTAATGTTGATTTAATTGTAGTATATCCATCACCCAAGTGAAACATTGTTGAAGTTTTCTCAAATTTATAAGAATCTCCGCCAATTACACTATCGCTTGAACCGCTTGTTCCTCCTATTCGTGTTTGTAAATCAGCCTGAATATGTCCAGATTGAATTCCATCCACTATTGAAGCACCTTCTCCAGTTCCGTAAACAATAGCAACATTTGAACTAGCTCCATCAATAAAAGGTGCAGGATATGCAACAGCAGCCGCAACACCTAAAGTCATACCAGTCATTAATAAACTAGCTCCGATAGCTGAAATTTTTCTAAAGTTTAATTTCATTTTTTTTATTTTTAAACCTCCTTTCACTTCTGTGAAAGTATTGTCGATGACAACATCTCGCGAACAAAATAACATAGGGTAAGTTACTTTGTCTTTATGAGTATAATCCCCTATTAGATCATTACTTATTAACTTTGATTATACGTTTTCATTTAAAAAGACTTCGGTCCTTTTTCATGTATTTTAGAACAAATACATTGCATTCTATGGTTTTACTTATAAGGCTTCCTGTGTCACTAGTATATGAATACATCCCATCCTTTAGAGTAAATTTAGAACAAATAAGAACATTTATTAACATATAGTATATTATTATAATATGTATTCACTTTAAATAGATAAGTAAATCACTATATTTAAACATTAAAAACCTCGCAATAAATCAACCTTGAGTTTAACTTAAAGGAAGGTTAAGCGAAGGAAACCGAGGTGCCCTTTAGGGTCTAGCAATGGCAAAAAAGAAACCAGTATCAAAAACAAGAGAAATAACAATTACTCAATCCAAAGGAACTTTTTCAATATTGAAAAAGCAAGGAACATCTAAAAAAGATTATGATTTTTCAGGACTTTTAGTTTTAAGACAATTGCTAAGCAACGAAAAAGCAAGGATACTACATGCAATAAAAACTCAAAAACCCACCTCTATCTACAATTTAGCTAAAAAACTTGGAAGAGGATTCAAATCTGTTAACGATGATCTAAAACTCCTAGAAAGATTCGGATTTATTGAACTAAGAGAAGAAAAGACTAAAAATAGGATAAGGCATGTACCTAGAATAATTGTAGACAAGATGATTATTAATTTAAAGATATAGTATTTTCATTAAAAAAAGAAATAAAAGACAAGATTTTTAATATAGATTGATTATAGAAGTATATGGGTTTTTGTTGTAGATTGGGAGATGAATATCAACTAAAGAAAAATATTTTGTATGAATCAACTAATTTCTTTGTAGTTCCCTCTATTGGGCAAATGGGAATTAAAGGATATGTATTATTATGCTCCAAAGAGCATTATTTTGGAATGGGAAATATTCCAGAAGAACAAATTTCTGAACTTGAAACAGTTTTAGATAGAGTAAAAAAAATTATTTCAGATACTTATAATTCAGAAGTGCTTGTGTTTGAACACGGGCCACAATTAGGTTGCCCAAAAAAAGAGGGTTGTCTAGATCATGGCCATTTACATGTTCTTCCGCTTTCTATCAATATAATGGATGTTTTAAATAGAAAGTTTAAACCAAAAAAAATAAAAGATTTAAGAATATTGAAAAAGATTTCTAAATCACAAAAATCTTCATATATGTTTGTAGAAACTCAAGATAGTAAAAGATATGTCATAGAAATAAAATCCCCTCTTCCATCTCAATATTTAAGGCAAGTTATTGCTTTAAAAATAGGAGTTAAAGAATGGAATTGGAGAGTTAATCCAGATTATGAAAACTTTGATAAAACAGTTAAGAAGTTAAAAGACAAATTCTAAATTTTTTTTAGGTTCCTCTATTTAATTAAAAAAATGCTTTAAACACAACTTCTATAGTATTTCCACCAGTAGTATAATCTTGAACACCACCCTTATAATTTCTAGTAGAATTACCTCTCTCAAAGAAAACTAGATTCTCCCCATTAGAATAAATATCAAATTCATATCCTAGAACAGGGCTATCTTCATCAACTTTCCAACTAGAATCAATAATCTCAGACATAGTATTATTTAATAATTCACAAGAATCAACACCATTTTCACAATTTTGGCTATTTGAGCATAGAAAAATTAAATCTTTAACCTCTAAATATTGTCTATTAGAATGGCATTGGGTATTATATTGTAAAACAGATTGAATAAAACTATTTACTTCATAATTTTCAACAAGATCTTTATCAGAACTATTTAAAGAAAACCCTAAAAAAACAAGTAAAATCACAGCAACCATAATCATTATTATAGCAAAACCAATCATTTCTTGTTGTCCTCTTGAATTTTCTATTTTCATTTGATTTCATACCCCACAATTATTCTTCCTAATTCACATTTATCATAACTAATTCCATTTTCTTCATTCTTTCTACATAAAGATACAAAATTAGATAATCCAATTCCTTCTTCAGCACCTTCTTTAGAATATACTTCAATTATATTACAATTAGGATAATTTTGAGAATCACATAGAATTTCAACATCTATTTCAGGATAAATTGTTCTAACTTCTATATTATTTACCCCCCAAAAATTTTGATATATATTAATATTATTTTTTAAAGCCATTACCTTATCTAAATCTACACAATTGGTTTTAGTATTTTCAAAAGCTTCTCCACATGAAAATTCAGGAGATTCTGCAAGTTTTGTCAACAAAAGCATTGCATTTTCTTCTTGCAAATTTGTTGCCTGTTCTCTTAAACCTGTCATTTTAAAACCAACTATAAATAATCCAATAAGTGTGAAAAATATAAACACAGTTATTAACATAAATGCCATTTGTTGTATTTTCATTTGCCCTCTGTTATTATTTATCTTTTTCATTTTTGTTTATTTACCATAGAGCACAATAAGCTCTCTCATTTTTTATTTTAATATCTTCTACAATATTTCTAAGTTGAATAAGTTCTCCAGAATTTTGAACACTTGCTGCAGAGCTTTTTAATACATTTAAATCAGCACCAATTTCAAAAGAACAACCCCCATTAGAGGATGTAAAGGATTCTTTTTCATTATAAATCTGAGCAAGATTTTCAAGTCTTTGTAATAATCTTCTAGTTTGACATTCATATCCTTGTTTTTCAGAGAAAATAGCTGCATACATCAAAGCATCTGTTTCAAAATAAACTTCTTCTCCTTGTTTTTCAACAGATTTTGAATTATAATTTACATTGATATCACAATTAGAACCATATTCGAAACATATTGTTATAAAATTTTCTTCACCACATTCTCCAACTTGAATATTTTCTTGATTTAAGGTAGTTAATTCTTCTTCAACATCACCCATATCCTCAGGAAACTCTTCAAAACAATAAAAATCAGAGGCAGAAGTCATGTAAATTACATCAGCCACCTTAAAAGGAAATTCAAAAGGTTTAGAAAAAAAGTAAAACTTTTTTCCTTCAACATAATTATCAGAGAAAATATATTTGTTTGAAAAAGTTATATCAAAATCTGTTTTAACCCACTCTCCAAAACTTTTTTGTGAAACTTCTAAATACTGTGTTCCAAACCCACCAAAATTATCACATTTATTATATAATCTAGTATCTGAAGAAAGTGATAATGAAGATGTTTTACCAGCTTCAAAACTTGTTTCAAGAGGATTCAATAAAACACTTATCTCTTTACCAATAAGAGCAGACTGTTCAACTTGCCCTCCCTGAAAACCTTTATTTACCCCATAGATAACTAAAACTAAAATAATCATACCAACAATAATTGCAAAGAGCCAAGAAAAAGACATTTCCAAAGCTCCTTTTTTAGAATTAATTTTTTTTATTATCATAATTTCTTTTCCCATCAAAGTTTAGTGATTCTCACAACAGATTCTCCAAAATCTTTTTCAATTCTCCAACTTACCTTACCGTCTTCATTGTCAAAGCATAGGGGATTTTCTTCTGCCACACTTTCTTCCAAATTTAAATGTTTTAATTCAAAAGAATCTAAACCTTCTGAAGCACCACGAGGGTAAAAAAAGATATTTTCAAGTTCTAAATAACTATTTCTAAGCTCTGTATATAGTAGCGAATTCCTACCATGTTGCCCAGAACCATAATCTATAAAACATATTTTTTGAATTCCTGAAGGAACAGAATATTGAACAGTTTGAGAACCTTGCGAACCTTTCCATAGTTTATCAACATCTTCTATTACTTGATCTTTAAATTTATTTAATTGAGCAACATCACTTATAGTCATAAATTTCTTAATACCATAAAAAGCAAAGATAAGAAAAAAGATTATTAAAAATATTGAAAAAATCATTCCAAATGACATTTTCATCTGTCCTCTTTTATTACTTGTGACCTTTAGGTTAAACACCATTATTAAAAAAGAGAATTAAGATTTATAAATATTTAGAAAACTCTCACCAAATCACACTAATCTTTATAAATTAAAAGAAGATATAATAATATGAAACAACTAGAACTTTTTGAAAATAATGGGTTTAAAACAGGTATGTTTAATTCTACATCAGATACTTGGAATCAAAATGTTATGAATTATGTGGTAACAGATAAAGATAAAAAAATTCTTGAAAATTCTGAAGTTTCTATTAGAAATTTAAATCAAAATTTACAATATAAACCTATTAAAAAAAGATCAAGAAAATATAAGGAAGTAATTTAAAAAAAATGAAACAATTAGAACTATTTGATCTATCAGAATAGGCTGAAGTTCAAAATAATTATATGACAAGCACTTGTAGTCAATGGGATCAGACACCTTATGGCCCATTGTCTGAAGAACAACTAAAGAAACTTGATGACATTAAAATAGATCCTAGAACATTACAAAGACCTAAATTAGGAAATGGTATTATAAACCGTACACCTAGAGTTAGATATAAATCAGCAATGTAAGTTTTAGAAAAATCAAAGTTCTAAAGGACTAACAGTCATACTACATTGATCAGGGGCAGGTAAGTTTCCAAATTCATCTTTACATTTAACATAGTAATTTACATTAGTATTCCAAGAAGTATAATGTTCATTATCCCCAATTCTATTCATACTAAGTCCATCATCAAAAGAATAATCACAACTTACTTCATCATATACACATGTAGCTTCTTCATTTGTTATTAGCTTTAAATGAGAAGATTTATGATAAGCTCTAACAATCATAGGTGCTTGAGTATCTGTTTCAACATCAAAGCTAATAATTTCAGTATCAAAGTTTCCACCCAAATCATTACATCTAATATGGTAATTATAGCTTCCAGATTCTAACCATAAACTTGTTGAATGTGAATGAGATTGAGTATTTTCAAATACAATGTAGTCATTAATATTTCCTGTAGGACTTGCATAACACATAGCTTCTCCAAGATCATATCCTGCAGAAGTCACAACATCAAGTTCTACTTCTACTACAGAACTTGAACCTTTTACAAGTGTTTCATTTTCAGGTTCAATAGAACTTATTACAAGAGGCTGAGTACCTATTAAATTTAAAACATATGATTCTAAATTCTCCATTCTTAATCCTTCGTTTGCAGTTCCTTCTAAATGAGGTTTGTCATTACATCTAAAATAAAATTCATTATCCTGATTATCATTTAAACCACTTAATGTAGAGTCACAAGTGAAAACCATTTGAGCATTCATATTAACCAGGTTTTGTTGACAATTCATACTATTTTCCATATCAACATAATCTTTATCAGTATGACTCCATTTACAATCTGCAGCTTCATTAGTATATAATTCAACACCAACTTCTTCTTGTCCATTTGGAACAGGAATATTATTTAACCAGTTTGTTCCAATTATTAATGGTGGTGTTGCATCAGGTCCTTCTTCTATACAGAATTTAAATACAAAATTTCCAGAATTTGAATTTTCATTAGCATCCTCACATCTTACAAATATTTCAAATTCTCCACCATTGTTTAATTCAATACCTTCTTCTTCAAATGCTTCGGCACCAGGCATTGTTATAAAGTGACTATGCTCTTCAACTAATAAATTACTTCCACCCATCCAACCCATTTCCATTTCTGCAAAAGTATCTTTTCTCACTAAATCTAATTTACATCTTCCAGGCTCATTTAAAGCAACTCCAAATCTTATAGGTGTAAATGAAGGTATACATCCATCATTATTATCAGATTGAATATTTTGTATTTTAACCCCTCTATCTAATGGTCCAATAGTATTATCAGGATTATACTGATATCCTTGTGACAATGTTTCTTCCCAAGGTTCAATTGTTGGAAAATCTTTATCTCTTTCATTTATCCAAACACATCTTTGTTCTGTTGTTCCTTTGTTTACTAAGTCACATCCAAGACCTAAACTCTTACATTGATATTCTGTACATTTTCCTAAAATACCAACTTCATTACAAACCTCACAATTCTTACCTTCACTTTCAGGTTGCCAAGGTAAACATTCAAAAGATACAACTTCTACTTTTTCTTTTTTATAAGTTGCTAAACCATATAAAATACCAGCTCCAAGAGCAACTACATTCAAATAAGTAAAAGAAGATAAAGGTCCCCAAGAACTACCAAGAGTACTAGCTAACTTATTTCCAACACCACTACCTGCAAAAAATCCACCTTTTTTAACAAACAATGTTGTAAGTGTTTTTTGAGTAAAATATGTTGCACCTACACCTCTTCCCCATGATGCAGCTGTTTCCTCTTCAGTACCGGACCATGAAAGAGCACTTCTAACACCCCAACTAATTGTTGAAGCTATAAATGCAGCTTGAAAAATTTCTCCTGTAGCTTTTTTAGTTGTTTCCCAAATAGCTTGTTTGCTACCTGTTGCAGCAGGATTTAATTGGAAATTTTTAGGAAGAAAAGGTGAATAGGCATTAGGATTTGTAGGTGAAGGAACACCAGTAAATGTTGCAGAAGCCTGAGTTCCCATTCTTTGAGCATAAGATTTACCCCCATGTATAGGAGAAAGTATTTTTGAAGGCCCTTGTTGGGTACCTGTAGATATCAAGGCTGCTTGCGCATAAGGTACAGGGGTTGGCACGTTTGCAGCAGTTTTTGCTGGTTCAAATCCACTAGGACAACCTGTTCCACTAAAAGTTACTATAGCTCCTGTTGTCAAATCCACACAATCAATAGCACTAACATTCCCAATTTGCACACCAAAACTATATCCAAAAGAAACAATTCCAATTATCAAAATAAAAATCTGTACAAATGCTAGTTTTGATTTTTTATTATTTATCATTTTTTATTATTATGTTCTACTGTGAATCTTACAGTTCTTGAAGGATAGTTAACTCCATCAACATCCCATTCTAAAATATATTCTCCAAAATTAGTATTTGCTCCTCCCAGAAATACTGCAGGAATATAAGTTATTGCAGAGCTTCTTCCCATCTTTCCAAAATCCAATCCCCATTGTAATTTTCCATCACCATTTTTAACTTTCATTACAATAGATTTATCTTGGATATTATACCAAGAAGCTCCTAATATAAGCTGAAGAGTATCTTGCGGAGATTTAAAATAATATCCTTTATCAATTTCGCTATCTCCTATATCTCCATCCCCGTTTCTATCTTCAATCTCTGTACAAACAAAACTTGCTGGAGGAGAGATTAACCCATTCTTTTCTAAATAATAATAAAATTCATCAACATAATTCTGAGGTTTCTTTCTTAATAGATTAGGTTGTTGGTCTTCGACGTAATTATCTCTCCCACTATTATCAATATTAACATCAATTATATCTCTCCCAGTTCTTGCAACAGCTAATTCGTGATCAGATTTGCCCATAATATATAATAAACTTGCAACAGCTAATTCTTCGGGAGTCTTTGCAACAGCCAAACCAATAGTTCCTAAAGCTAAATTTTGTTGAGCTGTCGCTTCTTGCTCTGCCAATCTTTCTTCCTCAGTCATTTCCACCACAGGAGTTTCTGTTTCAGGATTTGGAGAAACTCCAGGACCGCAATTATACATAAACAAACTCCCAAAACTCGTTAAACTATAAAGTCCAATTTTACGAAGATTATCTCTAAAACCTTCCCCACTATTTCTTATTTTTTTACCCAATGTCATCATTTTATTTAATCCTCATCAAAGTGTTCATCATCATAACCTTTTCCTGTGAATAACTCACTCCACAAGTTTGAACCTTTTTCTCCTATATAATTTGTTTTCACACCACAATCTCCAACAGCAGAACATAAGTTTTGCAAATTAGATTCCCATGAATGTCCTGCAACACATTCTTCATTTTTTACAGCTTTCCATTTTCCACCAAGTTTCTTTTCATATTTAATTTCACATTGATCACTTACTAAAGCACATCTAAGAGAAGTATCTTCTGAATTATCCCAAAAATTAAATCCAGGAGCATATTTTGGAAAACACACACTTTCTATATCTTCATCATCAATTGTAGGTAATCCTTTATTTACCAAAACCCTTTTTCTTAAGTTAAGTATTTTCTGAACAACTGTGTTAGCTTCTGTTTCAAGTTCTATCCAAGAACAATCTCTTTCAATATTATCTGTACAATCTTCCTCTTCTTCTTGTTCATAACAAGTTTCCCATCTATTTACTTGGCAAGAATCAGTGCTATAGTCAATAGTTTCCCCATTTCTAATAGTTTCAATACTTGATTCAATACAAATTTCTTCTCTATATGCTGCACAAGGTTCTACTGTTAATTCCCCATTATAACATACTACAACTCCTGAAATACTTCCTGGTAAATTATTTTCAAAACCGTCAGAACTTGCACACATTTTTTCACCATGCTCTAATCGCTCACCTTCATAATCACAAGATAAATCTTTACATAAATAATTTCCTTTATCAGGGCTATTTTCATCTTCCCCTCTTTCGTATTCCCCACAAGTACTACCTTCATAATAATCACAATTTCCACATGTAGCAGAACCTGCATTACTTCCTTCAAATCCACAACTTTCATCCCATTCTTTTATTTCTGTCCAATAATTACTATCTTGAGCTTTATCAGAATCATAGATATTTGCAATATTTCCACAACTATCTTTGAAAAATACTTCATCTCTCCCTTCAACACAAGTTGTTGAATCAGGGTCAGGTGCACAATTTGTATTTAATTCTGTAGCAGAACATAAAAACCCTTCGTGAAATTCTGCCCCCATATCTACAACACATGTTTCTTGGGTTTCCATTGAACATGTTCTTCCAGATTCTATTTCAACAACACAAGCACCTTTAGCATCTGGATTAGCCATTGCAATACATTGAGCTTCGTTTTGAATATTTGGTAGAAAATTATTACTAGCACCATAAGTTGTAGAAAGTGAATTACAATTTGCTTGAGTTATAAAAGCTGCTTGATCTCCAATTAAACAACATCCTACTTGACATTGAGGAACATCTTCTTTATCTCTTTCATCCCAAAAACTTAAACCACTTCCACCATTAACATTACAAATTGTTTGAGTTGTGTCAATACAAGAACCTTCCTCATTATTTACACATGTGCCCACACTACAATATGAAGTAGCTTCACAAGATGTTGGAGAGGTTCTCAAATCACCACTTTGATCACATAAAGATTCATCAACAACATCCATACAATAAGCACCACCAGAAACTTTTTCACAACATACAGCCTCGAGACCATTAAGCATAACTACTGCTAAGACAATTCCTAAAAAAATCAATAATATTTTGTTTTTCATTTTAATATCCTGAAGGCCATACCCCACTTCTTGACGCAAATTGGAATTTATTTTCAGTATCCCTATTTGTTAATATGTAAATTGTTGTTCCATCTTCTTGCTTCTTTTTTTCAGCTTTAAGATCATGATAATAATTCATATAAGCTGTTGTTTCTGCATCTCCGTAAGTAGCTTCCCAATCTAATATACTTCTAGCAATAGAAACTAATTCATAAAGATTATTGTCTTTAATATCAACCTTAAAACTATCATATCTTTCAACTTCTCCCTTAGTTGTTGTAAACTCATAATTTTCAAATAGAATATCAATTTGATTTGGCATTAATTTCACATTAATATCTCCTTGATTTAATCCCACATCATAACCTTTATTTTCAAAACTTTCACTCATAGCAGAGAAACATTGACTAACAAGGCCTTCTATTGAATTTTTTATTTCAGATTGAATATGTTGAGCAAGTAAAGGTTGTTGAATTATACAAGTGTCATAATCTTGATTAGTATAACACAAGTATTCAATATTAGAATCCTCATATAAATAATAATGTTCCGGATTTAGACTTCCACCTTGAGAAGAAATTATTTCAATATTATTTTTTGCATCTTCTTCAATACAAGTTCTTAGATATTCATAAGGATTATTTGACTCTTGACCTATTGCAGATCTTAATCCAGGAGATAAAATATATACTAAAGCTCCAATAGCAACTATTAATAAAGCAACTATAATAAAAATTGTAACTTGTCCTTTTTTATTAAAAAATCTTTCAGTATCACCCATAGAACTTTTACGATAATTTAGTTTATAAAATTAATTAAAGAAATTATTAATCATCTTTTTCAACTCTTGGAGCAAGGATGAAACTTAATTCCATTCCGTCTGATCTTATCTCTATTTTTAGAGGGTGATCTTCGGAAAATTTCAAAATAGTTTTCTCAGCCAACTTTGATCCTTTGATAAATTTCTGCAAATATTCCAAACTATATTTTGATTTACAATCTTCAGCTTCTATCTTTACTTCATCACTTGTAAATTCTGAAATAGCTGAATTTAATCCTTTAGATTGAATAATAAATTTTCCTTCATCAATAACAAAAGAACAGGCATCAGATACAATTGAACAATCTTCTATAGAAGATATAAAATCAGCAGAATTTATTTCAATTCTAGAGGTATATTCTAATTGAGGCATTTCTTTATCAGAGCTTTCAATATCAATTAAATTCAAAGTAAATATTCTTTTTATTTTTCCCTGGATTTGAATTTCTAATAAATTATCTTTTTTTTCTAAAATCAAAGAACTTCCAGCACCACATCTTTTTAAGATTCTTTTAAGATTATCTAGATTAATTCCTAGAACTTCTTCGCCAGCTTCAAATTGAGAAAAAGCATTTCTAGGAAGAACAAATCCAACCATTGCAACATTTGCAGGGTCCACAGCCACAATACTTAGACCAACCTCATTTATTTTAATTCTAACCTCCATAACCAAGTCTGAAATCAGTTCAATAGGCTTAACAAGTAATGCCGGATTTTCAAGTTTAACTAACATTTTATAAGTAAATTCTTTTGATTTTTAAGTATTGTTATGATATAATATAAGATAGTTTATATAAATATTAGAGTATATTTCTCCATATGTATTATAAAAAACCCCAAAAAGAGGAAATAGCTAAAAAACCAGATAAACCTTTGAGCATAAAGGAAAAAAGAATAAAAGATATTATAAATCTTTATTATTCTCGTCCAGAAATTCAAGAAGCTATTTTCCAGTTTTCTAAGAATAGAGAA
>Ga0233442_1001982_pt1 | contig 14345 bp, 16 predicted proteins | sample SI_123_September_3_FD_182789 | JGI IMG/M metagenome (GOLD analysis project Ga0233442, IMG submission 182789) | Seawater microbial communities from Saanich Inlet, British Columbia, Canada - SI_123_September2016_150_MG | ecosystem: Environmental > Aquatic > Marine > Inlet | place: Canada: British... | reverse complement strand
CAACTTGGACATATTTTTGCAGTTTTTTACAGGCATTTATAAATAAACCTTTGTTTACTACCAATATAACATACTTTCAAGTACTTTTTAGACCCCCGTATTTTTCATTAAGCCTTAATTTTGTATAACTTCTAATGGACCTGAAATAATCACTTTAGCGCCACCAAGTATTTCTGAATTTTTAATTTCTATATTATAACCTAAGATTTCACAAAGTTCTTTAATAATAAAAAGCCCTACCCCTGTTCCTTGCGCCGTTCGTGTCATTTCATCACTTGAAGCCTGTTCAAACAGGTCAAATGATTTATCTTTTTCTAAAAATCCATCACCATTATCTGCAACACAACATGAAAAGGCACCATTGCTGGTAGTAAAAGAGACTAAGACTTTTCCTTTTCCATACTTAAAACTATTACTCAGTAAGTTAGAAATTATTTTTTCAAACTGTACACTATCACTTTTAAACAACAATGAAGGATCTTCAATATTTAACTCAAGTTCATTTGTTTTTAATTCGTAACTAAATTTTGTCATAATATTTTGACAAAGAGTCTTAATTTCTAGCTCTTCAATATTCAATACTATAGATCCATCTCTTAATTTATAAGCATCCATAACATTAGCAATTAAATTGGTCATTACCGTACCACTGTACTGTATCTCTTCAATCTCTTGAAGTAATTGGTCACGTTTTGAAAATTCTTCTTTTGAGAGGTGTTTATGAACATGTTTTGAAAAGTTCACAATTGCATTAAGAGGTGTTTTTAACTCGTGAGTAAACACGGTTAACATAGAGTCTTTAAGACGATTAATTTCATCACTGTGAAACTGCACAGACTCTCTTTTTTCTATCTCATTTTTGGTAATATCTTTTTGAAGTTGTAAAAATTCATCCCTCCACACCTTCTCTTTTTCCAGGTCTAAAATTACTTTATAAAGTGTTTTTGCCTCAATAGGCTTAGAAATAAATTTATCGACCCCTAAATTAATAACCGTTTTAAAAGTATCATGTTCTATTGTATCAAAGACTACAATTGTAGCTTGCTCTTTATTTATTTCAAACACTTTATCTAATAACTCTATTCCACTCATATTTTTTAGTGATGTAGCAGTAATTACAATATCTGGCTTTTGATTTTTATATATTTCTAAAGCTTCAACACCATTAGAAGTTGTATAAACTTTTTCGCCCATAGCTTTGACCCACAGAGTAATACGTTTTAAAATACGTTCATTCTCTTCACAAATTAAAATGGTTAGTTTCGTTGATATCAGTTCTTTATAATCCATGAAAAACTCTAAACTTTTACTTTTTTTTGTCTAAACGTTTAACAAGTTCTTGAGTGAAATTTTTATAATCTTTTAATCCCTTTGAACGTTTTTCATTTAAAACAACAGGTTTTTGCGTCTCAAACTGCTGTGCTAACTTAATGTCAACACCAATGGGATCAAAAAGTTTATCTTCACCAAAAGAGGTTTTTACTTTTTGAAGTGACTCTTTATGCTCAATAATATGAGGATTAAACATCACCGGTAAAATAAAAACTTCGGTATCACTTTTTGATGAAGTTGTTTGATAGACAGCTCGTAACATCTGGTTTACAGCAATAACACCAAGATGATGTGGTACAAAAGGTACTACTACAGCATCTGCAACCTCTAAAGCATTTTTTAAAAGCCCATCAAATGTTGGCGCAGTATCAATAATACAATAATCAAAAAAGTCACCAATTTTTTCTCTTTTAAAACGGTTTTTTAAAACCCCTCTTAAATCAGAAAACTCATAAACATCAAAAAATTCTAATGCTGGAGAAAGTGTTAATCCATCGTGAACTGTGGGAATAAATGTTTCACTTAATGTCATCCCATCAAAGATAGAGTGTACCCCTATGCTTTGAGCGGGTTCACATCCTACACCAATAGAAGCATGACCTTGAGTATCAAAGTCAAGAAGAAGGACTGAAGAGGTTTTAGCCAATTCAGTTGCTAAATTTACAGCTGTTGTACTTTTAGCAGATCCTCCCTTTCGGTTACTAATTACAATACTTTTCACTGCCGTCAAATCCTAATAATACTTTTTTATATAACTTTTCATCATCTGAAAAGCTATACTCACAACTGTACATTTTTTTATATGCAAAAATAAGTTGTAACATTGCTAAGTGAATATCATCACACTTTTTGAAATTAAAATTGATAACTTCTGGGGCTTGAATTTGAAGATGATCACGTAGTACTACAACATCATCTTCATAAATAACACCTTCAAATAGAACATTTTTATCATCTATAATCGTTCCCATTTTATACCCTTATTATTTTATTTTTTTGGAAGATGAATAGCACTAATTACATTAATTAGTTTATCATCTTTTTTCAATACACCACTAAATTCAATATGTTCTGAATTAACATCTGATTTTTCTTTTGTTATTTCTGACTCATCAATATGAATAATGTCAATAATACTATCAATTTTTATAGTAAATTTATCCACACCATTAGTATAAATAAGTAGCTTTTGTAATGAATTTGCTACATAAGTAAATTCATTTTGTAAGGAGTCAAGAGAGCCCATAGTACGACTGTAAAGTGGTGCTATCTCTTTTTTAAAGCTCTCTTTAGCATCATCTTGAGACTTTTGTAAAAGTTCCATAACGTCAGTAGCACTATTGTGTAATTGAGTATGATTCGAAATCAATGTCTTCAAAACTTTACTAACTTTATCATCATAAGAGTTAAATTTATCCAGCCACTTACCAAGTTCACATAAATGAGGGTTTACAATACCACTAAAATGGGTATTGCCGTTTATTGCATTTTCTAGTTCATTTAACCATGTTTTATGTTGAATAATTAATGCCGAAAAAAGTTCACTTAATTCATTTTCATAACTTTGAACTTCTAACAATTTACGAAGATTAACTACTTTTAAAATTTCACCTTCATAAGACAACATCCCATCAACTGCAGTATGTGAACTAGGTACAGAAGTCACTTCAGGAATATGAATAATACGATTAGTATACTCTAAATTCAGAGCAAAAAGGTTCTCTTTGATTGTAAAAATTATTATATCTACCATATTATATTCCTCTTTATTTCTCTAAACGTATTGATTCAATAATAGAATTTAGTGTGTTTTTGTACTCTAAAATTCCACCAATATTAAGGTTTTTTTCTTTTGATTTTAAATGCGCATCGGTCTTAATACAAGAACTTTCAATATGAATAATATCATCTACTTTGTCTACTTTAACACCAAAACGTTCTACTCCATCTTCTGTTTTTTCTTCGATAATTAACATTTTTTGAGAGTCGTTTGCAATTTGTTCAAATTCTAATGCCATCTTATCCAAGTAACTAATAGTATTTTTATAAATCTCTTGTACGTGTGTATCCACCCACTCAATAGCTGAATCTTTGTCAACACTATATTTTTCTAAAACATCAAGTGCACTATGATGAAGTTTTTTATGATGTGAACTTAAATTTTTAAGAGTTAACATTACCCCTTCATCATAAGAGCTAAAATTGTCAATCCATTTCCCTAAATGACAGGCATGAGGATTTGTAGTTTTAGAAAAAGCAACATCATTATGCACGGCATGACTCAAAGTATCAAGCCATGCTTTATGCTGTTTTTTAAGTTCAACAAACATTGTTTGAATTTTTGTATTGTAATTTTCTAAATTTATTAATGTTCTAAAACTAATGACATTTAAAACTTCATCTTCAAATGTGAACATACCATCAATTAAAGAGGTACTATCAGAATTAGCAGTTAACATTGGTACTACTGATATTCTGTGTACCTTATCTAAAGGGATTGCATACTTTAGTTCACCAACGTGAAATAATAAATAACTTTCCATAATAATTTCCTAACCTACTTTTTAACTAACGTTTGAACTTTTTAGTGAATGTGCTAAACTTAAAAGACCTAAAGGATCAATTGCCATAATAATTTGACCATTTCCTAAAAGTGCCGTTCCACTAAAAATTGGGTGATGGTTTAAAAGACCTTCAAGAGGTTTTTGAACTACATCTAATTGACCTAAAAGCTCATTAACAACAACAGCTAATAAGTTCCCTTTTATGCTTAATACAACAATAGATAAAGGTTTACCTTGTAAATCATCACTATTCAACATTGAATCAATCATAAGTAAAGGAATAACTTCACCACGAAGATATACAAAAGGCTCATTATGAAGATATTCAATCTCTTCACGTTCAATTTTAACAGTCTCAGCAACACTTTCCATAGGGAAACCATAATGAATAGAATCCATAGATACATGTAATAGTGAACTAACTGCAAGTGAAACAGGTATTGAAAGTGTAATAGTAGTTCCTACATTTGGTTTTGTCTCAATATTAATAGTCCCACCAAAATTTTCTAAAGAAGTTTTTACAACATCCATTCCTACACCACGACCACTATATTCACTAATAACTTCAACAGTTGAAAGGCCCGGAAGTAAAACAAGTTCCGCTTTTTCATTATCGCTTAATGCATCAATTTGATCCATTGTTAGAAGTTCTTTTTCAAGTACTTTTGTAATAACTCTGTCTACATTAATTCCAGCACCATCATCAATTATCTCAATAATAATTTTATCAGATTGTGAATAAGCTTTTAAGTTTATTTCACCAAATTCTGATTTACCTTTTTGTTTACGTAACTCCGGCATTTCAATACCATGATCTAAAGAATTTCGCATAATATGAATCATAGGATCCGCTAACATCTCAATCATGTTTTTATCAAGTTTTGTATCACCACCACTCATGGTTAAGTTAACTTTTTTACTCATATTTTTAGAAATATCACGAACTAGTTTAGGGTAACGATCAAATACATAAGAAATTGGTAACATACGCATTGACATAATAAGATCTTGAAGCTGTTCAGAAAGACGGTTTATGAAAGTATATTTCTCTAAAATAGAACGTTTTATCTCTTCTGAATTCATATCAATAACATTATCAGCTAAATAGGGAAGAGAATTTTTAGCTACTAAAAGTTCCCCAACAATATTCATTAATGAGTCAATTGAGTCTTGTTCAATTTTAACCACTTTACCAATTACACTTTTCTTAGCCGCTTCTTTAGCAGGTTTAGCCGCTTTTGTCACTGCTGTTTCAGACTCTTCTACTACAGGTGTTACCACTTCAACACTTTTTGGTGCTGATGAGATAGGGGTAACAGCAACTTCAGGCTCTGTAACAACAGGGGCAACGGTAGCTTCAATAATAGGTTCTACAATAGTAGGTGTAACTGCTACTGGTGTTTGCACTTCTACAGGTTTTACAGAAGGCGTCTCATCTGCAATAACTACGCTTTCTCCTGAAAGAAGTGCCTTAATACAAGAAACTACATTATCTACTGTAGAGAAATTTTGAGGCATTGATGGATAATAAGGACGTAATGTCTGTAAAAACTGACCAACACGTTCTACATTTTGGTCTCCACCTTCCATTGTTACTGCTGTTAATTGCTGATCTAAAATAACTTTTATATGCTCTTGTTTTTGAGGAGTAATATCAACTATTGCTGTAACATTTTCAACAGTTTGAGTACTTGAAGCTGTTTCGCTTGTTGTGACTGAGCTTACAACATCACTTTCATCAAGCGTCATATTTTCGCTAAAAACCTCACCTTTGTAGAGTGCATTTAAATAAGGAGTTAAACGTTTCAAGTTATTATCATCAGATAAATTAACAGCACCTTTAAGACGTAAAAGTTGTGCATATTGTAATGTTTCACTACCAATTAGTTTTATAGTTTTATCAATTTCATCAAAAATTGCATCTCGGTTTAATCCTGAAATATGTTCAGAAATAGCTGCTGCACAATCTTTTAAAACATCTAATTTTGAGCCTGCTTCACCACTACTAATACTAAGAAGTGTTGTAATATCAAGAACTAAAAATGACAATTCATCTAAGAAGTTAAATAGCGCATCTTCTATATCCAAGTATGTAGCATATATGTATGCTGTAATCTGTGTTCTTAGAAGAAGTCCATCTTCATCATCCATACCACTCAATATTGATTTAGCAGAGTCATCACTCATACAAGTAAAGACACCTAAAACCTTATCTTCTAACAAAGAAAGTGTGTAAACAGGGTCATTTCCATAAACCATACATGATTCATCAATGTCAAAAGTAACCACATACAACTGTGCTTCTGCACAACTCTCTTGAGTAGTTTCAATAGTATCAAATGCTAATTTTTGTGATGTAGTTTGTAAAAATGGCATAGGTACATTAATAACATCTTGCACACTACTTATAGCGGTATATGGACATACCCAAGCTGCTTCAACTTCAACATTTTTACCCATTTCAGCACTTAACAGCTCAATAAGTCGACTTACAGTATCTTCATCAGCATCAACAATATCTGCACTCTCTTCAGCTGCTTCAATTAAATTTACTACTTCATCAAAAGCATCATATAGAACATCAAGCATTGAGGGTTGAAACTCAATTTTATCTGAACGTAACATGTCTAAAAGATCTTCAGCATGATGGGTAATCTCTTTTACTGATTCAAAACCAACAATACCTGAGCCCCCTTTTAAAGTATGTGCAGCACGAAAAATTGAATTCATCATCTCGGCATCGCCATCGCCTAAACTTTCAAGATTTTGCTCAATAAAAGCTAAATTTTCTCGTGCTTCTTCTAAAAATTGTTCTAATAAGGGATTCACTACTTATCCTTTTGACATAAAATATCAACATAAATTTTAAGCTGATCAGGTTTTATAGGTTTTGTTTCAAAGAGGTTTGCACCCACTTTAAAGGCTTCTATTTTATCAACTTCTTGAGCTTGAGTTGTTATCATGATAACCGGAGTATTTTTATGTTTTGGTTGTTTTCTTAGTTCGCCAATAAACGTATATCCATCCATAATTGGCATATTTACATCTACTAAAAATAGAGAAATATCATTATCAATACTCTTTTCTAAAGCTTCCATTCCATTTTCAGCTTCAACAACAGTAACATCTAACTCTTTTAGCAAAGTGCCGTGATAACTTCGTACTGTTTTGGAATCATCTACTACCATAATAGTTGTCATGATATTCTCCTAAAAAAATTCAATTTCATCTTCATCTGTATTCTCTAATTTACCTTTAAAGGCACTTTTTCGGTCTTTTGCTTTTACTAAAGCAGACTCAAGTTTATCTTGAAGTTTACCCATACTTTGAGATGCTATTTTTTCATCTTCATCAAAAGCATGTTTAAAAACATTTAAAGTACCTTGTACGTACTCTATAGCTTCAATTGTTGCACTCAACTGCTGTGAAATAATATCTTGATATTGAAGTGCAGTAGCAACATCATCATCAATTTCAATAGAGTTTTTTTCTAAAAAAGTACTTAACTTCATTAGTGATTCTTTAGATAACTCTATTGTTTCAAGTTCTACTTCTTTAATATGTTCTAACATATTATTTAATGAACCAAACATAAAAGTACTCCTATCAACTAAGCGGGAAGGCGTAGAACTCTAGTAATAGCCTGTTTTAATTGACTTGGAAAAGGTTTAACAATCCAACCCGTTAGTCCTAACGCTTTTCCTTGCTGTTTTAATTCTGCTTTTGTTTCAGTTGTTAACATTAACACCGGTGTTCTTTGCGTCGATGGTACTTTTCGCAAACCTTGTAAAAATTCAAATCCATTCATTACTGGCATATTTAAATCCGTAATAATTAAATCAGGTTTAATTGCACCACTGCTAATTTCAGCTAAAGCATTTTCAGCTTGAGTATACTGTTTTACTTCAATTGGCATTGAGTTTGTTACCATACGTGTTGAAGCCAACGCAGTTTCACTATCATCTACAAATATTACTAAAGGCATTTTATTTCTCCAAATTTATTTATTTTTTATTATTTTTTATATATTAAGCTTGAGCCTACTTTTTCTGCTTCAAAAACAGAAACAATACGACTCATGTATTCAGCATGTCCTAAACAGACATATCCATTGGGATTTAGCATATCATAAAACGTCATAGCGACATCTTTACGAGAAGCATCATCAAAGTAAATTAACATATTTCTTGAAAAAATTACATCAAATTTTCCAAGCTTTCTAACATCTGCTCGATCAAAGATATCAACAACTTTAAAATCTACTGTACCCTTAAGATCATCAATAAGTTCATATCCCATATGACCTTTTTTAAAGTACTTACCTAAAACACTTTTAGGAATAGCATGAACCGATCGATTTGTATATTTAGCAGCTTTGGCTTTTTCAATTACCGTACTGTCAATATCAATTCCAACCACCTCTATATCACGTTCATTAACAACTTTGTCTTCTTCTAAAATATGAAGAATCATTGAGTAAGGTTCTTCACCTGTTGACGAAGGTGCAGATAAAATTCTCAATGGCTTATCTTTAGGACGTATTTTATGAAGTTTTGGCAAAATATGATTTACCAACACCTCAAATTGGCTTAGTTCCCTATAAAAATAGGTCTCATTAACGGTAATTCCATTCATTAACTCTTGAAATTCAGCACCATCTTTATCATCAAAGCGTAGTGCAAAGAAATACTTTCTGAACTGAGTTTCACCTAAAATTTCTAAACGTGAAGAGATATGTTTATCAAGTTTATCATAATGCTTATCGAATTCTAAATCTATTCCACTTTTACGGTAGATGTACTCTCCCATTTTGTTGAAATTTTCTTTAGATAACTTTTCAATCATAATATCTCCTCAGTTAATGTAATCATAATCATGTTATCCACGAATACCGCGAATAGCATTCTCAACTCCAAAACTCACATAAGCATCGCCTTCAAAACGATCTTTAATAATGTTTAAACTTGAGATATCTTCTTCTTCACCAATTTCTGCTAAATAATCTACTGCAGTCATTGCAACATTAATATCTTTTTCATTTTGCAACAGTTCGGTAAGCATCTCTCGAGACTCTGCAAAATTCACATCACCAAGAACATTAATAGCAAAAATACGCAAATCTCTATCATCACCAATTAAAAATTTCACAATATAATAACGAATTGAATCGCCATAATCACGAAGTGTCGAAATTGCTAAATTTCTAACATACGCATTACGAACTTTAAGAAGTTCCATAATGGCTTCAATGGGTGCTCTTTTTGGACTCATTTTAGACAAAACTGCTGCGATACGTGTTGATATATCTTTATCGGTAGTATCATTTTTTAGCTGTTCTACCAAATAAACTGGTCCACCATCAAACTCTGAAATTTCTTCAATTGCATAATAGATGTCATCAAACTCTTCACTTTTTCATAAAATTCAATTGCTTCACCAAGTGCTGAAAATTTAGGTTGTTCTTCAACGTCTTGTTTAACATGTTTTTTTACTAAAGCCATATATTCTCTTTTCTAATTCTATTTTAATGTTGCAATGGTTTTTAAGATTTTAGGAAATGGAAGTTGTTCACTTACTCCACCTCGTACAAATGCCTCTTTAGGCATACCGTAAACAGTGGCACTCTCTTCAGTTTCACCTAGAGTATAACCACCTTGTTTTTTCACCTTAACCATACCATCAGCACCATCATCACCAATACCGGTTAAAATAACACCAACAAGATTAGAAGCACTAAAAACAGACAAGGCACTATCAAACATCTCATCAACACTAGGTTGAAAGAAGTTATCACCTTTGTTTTTTTGTTCATGTATTACAATTTTTCCTGAAACTTTTTTAGCAAAATGAAGATGCGTACCACCTTTAGCTAAATATATATTTCCAGGACACACTTCTAAATTATTTGAAGCGTGGTGTACAGGTAGTGTCGATGCTCGATCTAAGCGTTTAGCAAATGCTTCGGTAAACTGTGCCAGCATATGTTGCACAATACATACCGGATAAGGGTACGATGCAGGTAAAGAAGCACATATCTGTTCAATAAGACCTGGTCCACCTGTTGATGAACCAATTAAAACAACCTTTGAAATATCTTTTGAAGTCAGATTATTTTGAGGTTTTTCTTCAGAAGGCATTCGTCTTTCCCTTTTAGGAGCGGCAACTCTTGCTTTTAATCTGCGTCTTGGAATACGACTTAACGTCTTAATTTTTTTAATAATATCTTGAGCATTTTCATCACGACCAATATTCATAGTCCCTGGTTTTGTGACGTAATCTATAGCACCAAAATCTAATGCATCCATTGTGGTATCTGCATTATCAGATGTTAAAGAACTTAACATTAAAATAGGTGTAGGATTTTTTGCCATAATCTCTTTTACCGCAGTTAATCCATCCATAACAGGCATGTTAATATCCATAGTAATAACATCGAAATCTACTTCACATGCTCTTTCTACAGCTTCTTTCCCATTTTTTGCAAAATCGTAATCAAAATCTAATGCACTTTCAACTAGCTCACGCATCTGCTTTCTAACAAGTGCAGAGTCATCTACAATTAATAATTTTTTTGGCATTTAGGCACTCTCTTTCAATACACGTTCCAAGTCAAATAGCATTACTATTCTCTCACCGTTATTTAAATGTAAGATACTTTCGAACAAGGTGTCTGAACTTTTTTCATCGTGAATGTTATTATGAGAAATATTTAAGATATCGGTGACACTCTCGACACAAAAACCAATAGGCATATTTTTATGTTCACAAATAATCATTTTTCTATTTTCATACTCTTTTTGTTCAACACCCAAACTATGATATAAAGAGCCAATATTAACAATTTTTCCACGAATATTTACAAGTCCAAGAATAAAATCCGAGCTATCGGAAACTTTGGTAATATCCATTGCATCAATAATTTCTGAAACATAGTCTATTTCTAAAGCAAACTCTTCTTCACCCAGTTTAAAAAGAACAAATTCACGTCCATCTTCAACAACATTTAATTGACTTGTTTCAACTTCTTCATTAAAGTAGGAGTTTTTTTCTAAAATATCGTCGAGCACTGATGCACCAACAATTGAGATTAAACTTCTATCATGATGAATGATTCCTGACACTTTACTATCTTGAAAATTTGCAGGCATTTTATCAATCTTTTTTGTTTCAAAATCTCTAATATCAACAATTTCATCTATAATAAGTGCAATTTTTTTACCTTCACGATAGGTAATAAGCACTCTATTTTTGTCACTATTTTTAATATCAAATCCATAATAGCTTCGTAAGTCAACAACAATAATAAGTTCATCTCGTAATGATATCATCCCTTTTACTTCACTACTTGCACCTGCAAGTGGAGTGAATTCATCAGGAACAACAATAATTTCTCTTAAAATGTCTAAACTTACTGCATACTCTTCAGAACCCATGTTAAAAAGTAAAAATCGTTCTTTATCAGCTAATACTTCAACTTTGATCTCTTTAGAACTACTATCGATAATACTACGTTTTTCAACATTATCAAGCTTGATATTGTTAAACAACTTTTCTAAAGTAACAATTTGTATAATCTCACCATTGTGGTGATAATGACCAACTACAAAATCGTTTTCACTTGTTGTTTCAACTTTTTCAATTTTACTCGAATCAAGTTCAATGGTGACAACAACAGAATCAACTAAAAGAGCACTTGATTGATATTCATTAACAAAACTCAATATTCTGTCATTTTCTCTATCGTCACTTCTAGAACTATCGCTTGAATCACCACTTATAAGTCTACTAAAATCCATACAGGTAACGATTTTACCACTCACACTAGCAAGTCCTAAAACAGATGCAGGACTAAATAGTAGTTTAGTAAAACTTGGAACATGCAATATTTGATCAATGTACGATGTATCAATACCATAAGTAATCTCACCGTTTTTAATAATTAATATCTCTTGTAGTTCCATAATATTTACCATAATATCAACCTTGTTGTAACTCATCCGCTAATACGGCTAACTCTTCAACACCATCAACAATATGGGCAACAGTATCAATAATCAACTCACTCGCTTTACGAGACTCTTGTGCATTTGTTGCTGAGAGTTCAACAGCTTTTTGAATTTCATCAACACCAATTTTAACTTGATTTAAACCTTCAAGATTTTTGTCATTAATAACTTTAAGTCCTGCAAATCTATCTGTTAAATCTACAATCATTGATGTGATTTTTTCAATTTCATCAACTAAAGTAACAATAGACTCTTTTTCACTGCTTTGTGAATCAAGAAGTTTTGTCCAATCGGTACGAACTGTGTCAATTTCACTGTTCATTGACTCAACAATATCATTAATTTTTTCAGTATTTGATTCAGAATCTTTTGCAAGATTTCTAATATCAGAACTTACAACTGCAAAACCTTTACCAAAGTCACCAGCACGAGCGGCTTCAATTGAACCTGAAATTGCAAGCATATTTAATTGAATAATTGAGTTGGAAATATTTCCAACAGTTTTATCAACATTTTTAGTCTCTTTTACAATAACATCTAAATCTCCGCCAGCCACTTTACCTTCACTCATTGAAGAATCAAAGTTATCACTAATTCCAACAATATCTAAACGAACCGTTACAAATGCTGTTTTTAAAAGGTCGAAGTTTCTACGAACAATATCAATTAGTTTATCAATATCTTGTGCCGCCGATAAACCTTCATCAATTAAATCTTTATTACTAAGTGCATTTTGATTGGTTGAGTGTGAACTTGCTTCAATAGCATTTAACGATTGTGTCACTTCTTCTAATGCCGTTTGAATATCTTCCATTGAAGCACTAATTCCATCTGCTGATGATGCCATATCTTCTGCTGATTTAACACTATCAGTAGAAAATTTCATATCTTCTGCAAGTGATGACAACTCTTTAATATCATCTTCTGTCTGTTCTAAAGCTTGAGACTGAATATCAATACTGTGTAGAGTTTTTTCAACTGCAGTTGAAATATCGCGAGATGCATCAGCGATAAGTTTAGAACCTTCATCAACTTTTAATGCACTCTGTCCTAAAGAAGCAGTATAACCATTCATATTACGAGCGGCTTCAACTGAGTAAACTGCAATTTTTGTAAGCTCTTCCATAGTTTGTGTTAAACGCGCACCTGAAACACCCGTGTTTTCAATAATAGTTGTTGTTCCAACAATACTTTTAATAATTTTATCAATACTAACTTGAATTTTATTAACCAAATCAGAGATGAAGTCTGCATTTTTTTCACTCTCTCCTGCTAAAGCACGTGTTTCATCAGCAACAACAGCAAAACCTTTACCATGCTCTTTAGCACGACTTGCTTCAATAGCTGCATTTAATGCAAGTAAGTTTGTTTGGTCTGCAATTTTTGCAATAAATCCAACCGCTTCACCAATATTTTCAGATGAAACTTTTAGTTCTTCACTTTTTTTAGATGAAGTTTTAGCAACAATAGCTGCATTGTTCATACGTTTTACAGATTGGTCAATAACACCAACCGCGTTCATAATATTGTCACCTGTTGTTAATGTTGAACTAATAACCGTGTCAATAGTGCTACTCATACGATTAATATTAGTATTAATACCTTTTACATTTGAAAGGGCTTGCTCACTCGCACCATTGTTCTCTTCAGCCGCAGTTGCAATCTGTTCCACTGAAGATTTCAATTGTTCAATTGCACTTACACTCTCTTGTGCATTATCTAGAATTGTTGTTGCAATACCAGAAATACTTTCAGAAATTTGTTGTTGCTTTGCTAAAGTACGTTGACGTCTTTTATCAGTTGAACCACTTGATACCACAGCAGATGCAGTTGATCTTTTCATTAATGCCATAATTTTTCCTCTTTAATAATATAAGATTTTGTTTAATTTTAGTCTGATTTTAATCTAGTGTTGCGTAAAGTTCTTCCGCTTTTTTGACATCTTCACGAGATGGTTTTGTACGAATTGAAACATATTTAACATTTCCACTTGAATCACGTGAACGTAATACGGTTGCAAATACCCAGTAAAAACCGCCACCTTTTACTGCATTCTTAACATAACCAGTCCAAAAACCTTTTCTTGGAGCATCAGCCCAAAGTGATGCGAAGGCAGCACGAGGCATGTCAGAATGACGTACTACATTGTGAGGTTGACCAATAAGTTCTTCAGCTTTATAGTTTGCAACTTTTAAAAAAGATTCGCTTGCATACGTCACTATTCCTTTTTCATCAGTTTCAGAAAGTAGATAGAGGTCATCATATAAAATTTCTCCATAATCAAGATATGTTAATCCATTCTCTTTTTTATCTGCCATTTTTTATCCTTTACTAAAAAAAATTATTATTTAACATAAGAATAGCGAGGTCATTATTAAGAGAAGGTGAATTATAGAGATTTGGTTAAAAAGTGTTAAATTTGTAACATATTTGTAAAATTTAT
>Ga0233442_1001974_pt1 | contig 14371 bp, 14 predicted proteins | sample SI_123_September_3_FD_182789 | JGI IMG/M metagenome (GOLD analysis project Ga0233442, IMG submission 182789) | Seawater microbial communities from Saanich Inlet, British Columbia, Canada - SI_123_September2016_150_MG | ecosystem: Environmental > Aquatic > Marine > Inlet | place: Canada: British... | reverse complement strand
AATATAGACTGTATGGTGTTTCAGATATGTTGATGTTTGGGCATATTGATGACATGCTTAAATATTGGAATGTGAGTTATGATAGAAGAATTTTAAAGGATGTTGAAGTGGGAGAGTCAGCGTTAGAATTTAGTAAGGCACGTTTATGCGAGGTGTATTTATGTACCGAATTTCTTAAAAAAATAAATCATTGTATTGATTTTACATTAGAAGATTATTGGAATGTTTTGGCTGATTACTTTTGCATTACCGATTCTAGTTCAATTGACTTATTTTGGTTTAAGTATGACCGGTGGAATGAGAATAGAAGGTACCAAAACATGATACGTAAACTAGATGAAGAATTTTATTTCTCCGATTGGATTAATAGTGTTAACAACCTAAGAAATTACTCAAATAAACAAGAAAAATTATTAAATAAAAAAAATATGACTTAATATGTATATAAATAAAATAAAAATACTAACATTTCAACTCATAAGTGTGAGGAAACTTTTTAAGCTTCAGGATTTATTGTCATTTCTTAGAATAAGAAAGTTATACTCAGTAAAATATATAGAGTTTATAAATAATGCAAAGGAAATTGGACTAGATTTCTATCCAGTGGGGACTTATGATTGGGAATTATGGAGAAGAGATATAAAAAATAATTTTTCGAAGAATTTACCAATATACTTTCTACATAGTCACAATATTAGTAAAACAATGGTTTTTGGTTCGACAAAATATCAAAAAAATAAATTGTTATTAATTGAATCTTGTTTTCAAAAGGAATATGTAAAGAGGATGTTAAGAGAGTCATTCATTGGATTCCCAATAATTTCCAATCTTAAATATTTATCTTCTGAAAATACCATACATCAGGCGTTTCATTTAAGTTCATATTACAATGTTACAAATAAAAATTTTGTCGATTCTCAACGAATTGTTGAGTGGGGAGGTGGATATGGGTGTCTTGCAAGGATAGTAAAAAAAATAAATCCTAAATGCACGTACATAATAATGGATTTACCCGAATTAAGCGTGTTGCAATATGTCTATTTATCATCAATATTTGGCCAAAATGAGGTTAACTTTATAACCAAGAATTTAGAAATAGAAGAGGGAAAAATAAATTTAATTTCAAGTGATTATTTCATGAGTCTAGATAAGGAAATAAAAACTGATACGTTTATCTCAAATTGGGCATTAACTGAAAGTGGGAAAGATTATCAAAATTATGTTTTAGGAAAGAAATTTTTCTCAGCAGAAAATATACTTGTTTCATGTATAGACGATAAAAACAATTATATAGTGAACAATGAAAGCTGCTCTTTTGACTATAAAGAATCTATCAAGGTACTTGGAGATAAAAACTTTTATTTGATGAAATAATTTTCACAACTATATTTTTTTAAACTAACTAATGATTTATTCTGATTTTTCAATACTTGTAAATACCACTGACAGTTTTAGTGATTGTTGGCATCCATTCTTTAGATTGTTTAAAGAATATTGGCCCGACTATAATGGAAAAATATATTTGAATACGGAAACAAAAGAATTCAAATATGAGGGTCTGAATATAATCCCTGTTAAAAATAATTTAATAAACAAGCCTTGGTCTGAGTGTTTGCAATATGCTATTAACCAAATAGAAGACAAGCATTTTATATACATGCAAGAAGATTATTTTTTACACAGTAAAGTAAATCATAATAGTGTTTTAGAGCTTTATGATTTATTTAAAAATGACAACTTTGGTTGTTTGCATTTAACAGATCAATGTACGAAAGGACCGTTTAATATAAATACTGTTAATGAAAATTTATGGGAAATAAAAAAAGGTGCTGATTATCGAGCAAGCACTCAAGCTGCATTTTGGAGGAAGGAGTCGATACTAGAAATTATTCGTCCCTGGGAGTCTGGCTGGGATTTTGAAAAATTTGGAACAATCCGCTCATGTAAATCAACCAGTAAAATTATGTGTGTAAACCAAGATGTGTACAAGAAGGACATTAATGAGCTAATTCCTTATGTTTTTACTGGAATTATCAAAGGAAAATGGAAGAAGGAGGTTGTGCCTTTATTTAAAGAGAACCAAATTGAGATTGATTATAAAAATAGAGGTTTAGTTGAAAAAAAAGATAGTGTTAGAGTGTTGTCTAAAGTAAATACATTTATCAATATTATTTTAAAATATTTAAAAAATTATTTATTAGAAATCAATTACCAAAAAAATAAAAACTAAGTGCAATATGGAATTAACTAAATACGAGTTTAAACTAAAAGATTATAAAAAATTTGATTCTGAAGGTAGGAAGGTGTATCTATTCGAAGATAATAATTGTGACGATTTACTTGATGCTTTCTACAAAAAAATCGATAATTTGATTGGCAGGAAAGAGCATTTTCCAATTATTAGAATCGCAGATGGCGAGTTTCAATTTTTATTAGGGAAAAACGAATTTAACTTAAGAAAACCCTTGCATCTTCTTGTTAAAAATTTAGCTGGAGAGCTGTATAGAAAATTATTTAGAATAAAATTTGAAGCAAGATCGAGAACATATACTTCTGGTGTCTACAGCCATTCTGATCGACATAGCGTTAAGAATCAATATTCAGAATGTTTAAAACATATAAGTGAAAAAGGAATCTTAGCGCTTTACACAATTATTAAACCTGGTTTTTACACAGAACAGTATTTACCACACTTATTCTCATTTTTTGATAAACACAATATTAATCTTAACGAAAATAACTATATTCCATTTTATTTTATTTATATAATTTTAACCAATAATAAATATTCAAAAATATACAAAGATAAAAATGTATATTTAATTACAAGTTTTGATGATGAGAGAAAATCAAAAATTGAAAGAACGTTAAAATCTCTTGGTGTTAAATCAATAACATGGACAAATATATCTAGAGATAGGTCTTTATTTGACACTGTCAATGCAAATGATATTGATCAAAATGTGGATATAATTTTTGTTGGAGCGGGCATCGGGAAAGTGAATATTTTTAATCAGTTAAAGAGTGTCAAGACACTAATTATAGATGCGGGATATATTTTTGAAACATGGCAGGAGCCAGAATTAAAAAAAGAAAGGGATTATTGTGCAATTCACTCCTAAATTAAAAAAATATTACTTTATATGGGAATGAATAGAGAAAGTGTAAAGGCAGTAAATAGGATAGTTTCTCTTGTAGGGGTGATTTATCTATTACATTGTTTAACTCTTATATCTAACAGTGAAATTATAAAATATTCGATATATTTCTTTAGGGTGTCTTTATTTATTTTTAGTGTAAGTTATATAATTCGTTACAGCCCTTCATTGCTCTGGTTGTATTTTCCACTTATTTTATATTATTTGTTATACGGCATAATAAATGGTAACTGGATAAATTTTATCGTATTGGATCTGCTTTCATCATTCACTTTGATATTTATATTCTTATATAGCAAAAATAATTACGAATATCTTAACGTTAAAATTTTCAATATGTTTTCTTCGCTTGTTGCTATAGGCTTTCTTGCGGGATTGTATTATCTTATTGCACATGGTTTTCAGGGTTCAACCTCTATAAATGAAAGGTTTGTTTTTTCTAGTGATGATGCAGACTATAAGATTTTATTAACAATATTAAAAATTTCATTATTATTACTGCCCTTTATTTGGTACGTGAGTTATAAAAAAAGATTTTTTATAAGCGCCACCTTTATTTTATTTTTAGGGGTAAGTTTTCTTGCCTTGTCTAGGGCAGATATTGCCGGATCATTATTATCAATAATTTTTACAATTTTCATTGGGATTAGAGAAAGATATATTAGCTTTAGACCCAAGTTTATTGCTACTTTTATTCTATTTTCATTAGTAGGCTTGATTGCAGTTGAGCGTAATTTAGATACCCTTAATACAAGTTACGAGCTTCTCAAATATCGTATAGAAAATGTTGCTGAAGAGGTCGAGCCACGAGACATTGAAGCGGAAATTTATTTTGATTCAGTTTCAACATATGAGTTAATCCTAGGAAAAGGAATGGGGGCAGCCAATATGGACCCCTTTGGGAGAACATCTGAACGTGGAATTATGATGATGCATCGAGGGGAAAATAATCTGATATTAAAAGGCGGCATTATTTATTTGCTTTTGATTTACGGTATGGCAATTATTGCACTATTTAAATTGTTTAGATCGAAAGTTGACTATAGATACTCATGGGCTTCCGTAATACTGATATACCTTTTATTGGAGAGAGGTCATCCGCAGTATAGTGATTATTTTATGCTTCTTTTCTTTTGTTTAGCGATTTCATTTGCGTTCAGTATCAAATCATTTAAAAAGACAAATAAATTAAAGCATTTGAATAGAGCGCCTTATTTATATAAATAGATTTAATAATATATGAAAGAAAAAATCGGCATAGCAGTGCCCTGTCATAATAATATTAACATGTTGAAGTATTCGATACCATCAGTTTATGACGATAATTTTTTTATTGTACTATTTGATGATGGTAGTAATGATGGTACGAAAAAATGGATAAAAGAAAATTTTCCAAAAATTCAACATTTGAAAGGGGATGGCTCTAACTGGTGGACTGGTTCAATTGCAAAAGCAATTGATTGCTGCTTGATTAATAACTGTGATTATATTGTGTCGTTAAATGCCGATGTGTTAATTACGCCGGAGATGGTTTATAAACTTATAGAGTGTTCAAAAAGTAACAATAACTCAATAGTTGCATCACTCGTGGTGAATGTTAAAGATCCTAAAAAAATCTTATGGTCTGGGTCAAAATTTAGCAAAATTCACAAATTGATACCTATATATTCATCAAGGTACATTGTAAAAGCAGGATCTTCAGTTAACGATATTTTTCATAAAGCTTATGAAGTTGATGAAGTGCATGGTAGAGGCGTACTAATACCAAAAAGCGCGATAAAAAAAATTGGAAATTATGATTTTGATACTTTTCCGCACTATGGCGGGGATAATGATTTTTCCTTTCGGGCTAAAAAATCCGGAGTTAAAATGCTGGTAAATCCAGCGTGTTTAGCTAAAGTTTTTGTTGAAAATACTTCCTTAAATATAAATAAAGAGATGTCTATTTTTGAAAAATGGATTTCAATTAAAAATTATTTATTTAAAAGAAAGAATGGTGAGGCGGTATATGTTTGGTGGAAACTTTACAAAAAACATTTGCCATTATTGTACTTTTTTCAAAGCTATATATTTATTATTACTTTAAATATTTACAGGAAGCTTACTAAGTAGTATTTATGAATAGAATTATTTTTCTAAATCAAGAGACTGGCCCTTTATTGATCGATATGATCAATGTTTTTGCTGAAAATAATATTATTATTATCTTGTATACTGGCGAAATTATAAAAACTTCCACAGATCTTAATCCACGAGTCAAGGTTAGGAAATTATGTAAATATAGAAAAAATAATAATTTAAATAGGTTGTTCACTTGGTCTCTGTATTTTTTACAAAGTTTTATATGTTTGATATATGATTTGAATAAAGATACTAAAATTTATTTTTCTAGCAACCCGCCCTTTGCTCCTTTTTTGTCATTACTATTCAAAAATAAAGCTTATATACATGTATATGATGTATATCCCGATGCACTTTTGGCGTTGCCATATGTTACAAAGAGCTCAATAGTTTACAAGCTGTTCTTATATTTAAATAAGAAAGTATTTAAAAAGGCAAGAAAAGTATTTACACCTAGCTATGGCATGAAAGAAATGCTAATGAAATCTACAATTGAAAATAAAATAAAGATAATTCCATGGTGGGCGGATACGGAGTTTATTAAGCCAATTAAAAAAGAAGAGAACAATTTTATTCTTGAGCATAAATTAAATGATAAATTTATTGTAATGTATTCAGGGAATCTTGGACTAACGCATAATATTGAAAAAATACTTAATGCGGCGCTATTATTGAAAGATGAAATCGACATTAAATTTGTAATAATTGGAGATGGCCCAAAGAAGAAGGTTGTTAATATTTTTGAAAAGAAGCATAATTTAGAAAACTTGCTTGTTTTGCCTTTTCAAGATGCAAATATTTTGCCTTATTCTCTTACTGCAAGTGATGTGTCTATAGTGTTGGACAGTTTCTCTTCTAATGATGGAGGGGAGTCAACTGCTTCCATCCCAAGTAAAGTGTACTATTTAATGTCTGCAGGTTCAGTGATTTACGCAGAAGCAGATAAAGAGTCAGAATTAAATAGATTAATTAATTTGTATGACATTGGGGTTTGTGATGACAAAAAAGATGCTCAAAAGATGATAGAGTTTATTGGACTTTGTCGAAACAATAAAAAAAAATTCATGGATTTTCAGAGTAATAGCAGGAAGGCGTCATTGGATTTTACAAAGAGAAATGCAAATTTATTATATGAAACAATAATTAAAGATTGAAATGAAAATTTTACATTTAAGTAATGTAGCGGGCAGGTTAGGTGGTGGAGTGAGTGAAGTTGTGCATTCGCTACTACATTATCAAGATAAATTAGGGCATCGATCTAACTTGTGGTTTTTAGGCCGTAAAAGCCAAATTAATGAAATAATTAGTGATAATGAAATTGAAAAAAATAGGCTAACTGTAATTCAATCAATACTTGGAGTTAGACTTCTTATTTCGCCTTATTTTTTTTTAAAGATTAGGAGAGCAAGCGGGGAAAATAACATAATACATCAGCATGGCCTATTCCTTCCTATTTCATTGTTGACTTTGTCAGTTAATAAAAAATCAAAAATAATTATCAGTCCACACGGCTACCTTGAACCAGAAAAACTAAGAGTTTCGTCTTTTAAAAAGAAAACCGTCTTACGATTATTTGAAAATAAAAATCTAAAAAATTGTGATTGCTTGGTTGCCTGCTCTAAGAAAGAAGCTCTTTCATTAAGGGATTTTGGACTATCTCAGCCTGTAGTTATTTTGCCAAATGGTGTAAGTGAATCTTTAATTAGAAAAAAACCACCAAATAATAAAGATTTGGCATTCAAATTAAAGTATGACATAAGCCCAAATACCAGAATTTTGCTCTTCTTGTCAAGAATTCACCCATTTAAGGGGCTTGAGTTATTTCTAGAGTGTATTCTCGCAATAAAAGACGAGTTTAGAAAAAATAATTGGATATTTCTCATTGCAGGAATTAATGAGTTAAACCATGAAGAGAAATTAAAAATATTTGTTGAAAATAATAATTTAAGTGATATTGTAAGATTTATTGGCCCACAATATGGCCAAGATAAGGTTGCCGCATTTGATTCTGCCGACTGTTTTATATTGCCGTCCAAGGGGGAAAATTTCGGGATTGTAGTAATTGAGGCTTTGGCAAGAGGCCTGCCTGTCATTGCTACAAGGACTACTCCTTGGGATGAGTTAGAGAGTTTTAACTGTGGGTGGTGGGTAGAAAGAACGCAAAAAGATTTTGTTGATATTTTATTAAAATTGCTTTTTATAAACAAAAATGAGCTAATTGAAATGGGAAAAAATGGAATTAAGCTTGTTGAAAATAAATATACTTGGTCTAATGTCTCACAACAATCAATTCATATGTATAAATGGGTTTTAAATGATTTCAACAAGAAGTATAAAAAAGGGTTCACTCTTTTAACAGAAGATTGATGCAGTGTATTATGATTTGAATGTAGATGGTATTTAGATTTTCCCACATTATCTATATTTTGAATTAATTTTAAGTAGTCTTAATAATTATGAGTGTGTAAGTAATTTGTAGTTATATGATTTTTTTTTACGTATAAAAGTTAATTCTAATTAGCTTGTATAGCGAATCAAATATGAAAATTAGTGAATTAATAAAAAGAGAGCCATTTGAAAGAATATTTAGAGAAACGATGGTCTTGTTTTTAAATGATTTAACTGGAGTTACACACAAAGTATCTTGGCGCGATAAAAAATATCTTCAGTCATTGTCTGACAGCAAACAATACTGGTATTGCAATCCTTTAATCAATTCAATCTTTGTAAAAAGAGTAAAACCAGATGTATTTAATTCTATAAATGGAGAATATCAGCATAACCCACTAAGACCTTGGCGTAGTATCTTTCAAAGATTGTATTTGTTATTATCACAATCTGAATTGACATCTGTATACATGTCAAAATACATGGTAACTATCTCACCCTCTATTAAAAATGCAGAAAATAAGTTAATTATAGGGGGTAACACAAAAATAAGAATAATCGATATAGATAGGAAGATAGTGTATGTTATATTGAAAAGTGGATTTGATAAGAAGTACATGGAGAGAGAGGTATATGTACGTGCTAATTTCCCATATCTGCCTATACCAAAGATTAATGAATACGGTAATCATAGTTTATGGCATCAGGAGAGTTATGTTGTAGGAAGATCACCAAATAGAATGGATCAAGACGCAGGTAGAAGTGCACTATTTAAGGCTGTTAAGTACATCCATAGAATGTTAAATGAAACCAAAAGAGAAGAATCTGTTTCTCAGTATGTTGCAGCGATCAAAGGCAAGATAGACAGCGGACTGCATTCCGTGTCATACATTAATGTGAATATTAAGAACGATATACAAGCTATTGTTTCTGCCCTAATTAAACATCTTAAAGAGTATCCGCATAATTTAATTAATACGGCGCATTGCCATGGTGATTTTCATCAGGGTAACATATTATCTGATGGAAATAATGATTGGATATTAGACTGGGAATATAGTGAGCGCAAACAGATAGGATATGATTTATTTATGTCATTATTGGAGTCAAGGATGGTAAACGGCTTTTCTAGCCGGTTTCTTAAACTAATGAACAATCAATTTGATGATAACCAAAAGGAATTGGCTAACAATTGGCCTGGAATAAATTGGGATGACTCAATGGCTAGAAAGGTTTATTTAACTGTTTTTCTTCTCGAAGATGTGTGTTTTCATATTGATGAAATTAATAATAATATTTTTTATAAAGATCCAGATATTCTTGCATCTTATCTCAATGAGTTAAAGAAAATTATCTATAATTCTTTTTAGTCTATATTTTTATTAAAGGTGTGGTGCATATATGATTAAGCGAATGTTCGATATTTTATTTTCACTGGTATTTATTGTTGTTTTTTCGCCTTTGTTAATAGTGATATCTTTTTTTATTGTTATTTTTCAAGGTACGCCAATATTTTTCAAACAGGATCGATTGGGGAAAGATCATAAAAAATTTAAGATTATTAAATTTTGTTCAATGACAAATGAGCGCAATGAAAAAGGTGAGCTACTTTCAGATATAAAGAGAACAACAAGATTAGGAAGTTTCTTAAGGAGTTCAAGTATAGATGAGTTTCCTGGATTTTTTAATGTATTAAAGGGCGACATGAGTGTTGTTGGGCCAAGACCACTACCGCCTCAGTACAAGGATAGATATTCAAAAAAGCAGGATTTGAGACATATGGTAAAGCCTGGAGTAACAGGCTGGGCTCAGGTAAATGGAAGGAATGCCATATCTTGGGAGGAAAAGTTTGCATTTGACTTGTGGTACGTTGAGAACCAATCATTGATTGTAGACTTAAGAATTATCTTTTTAACAATTAGTCAAGTTGTGTTAAGAAAGGGAATAGCTCCGGATGGAAAAGATTCGATGGAAGAGTTTTTAGGGTCTAAAGACAGGTGAGTTTATGAAAACACTAGGAATATATGGCGCTGGCGGCCTTGGGAGGGAGGTTTTTGAATTGGCAATTGCAATAAACAGTTCAAAACAACGATGGAATGAGATTATTTTTATTGATGATGGTGAAAATATAGAAAATCCAAGGGGTTTGTCAATATACAAGTTTGCTGAAATTATAAAAAAAATGGACGTTGATGATATAGAATTCTGTATTGCAATTGGCGAGCCAGAGATTAGAAAAGATTTATATAAGAAATTGATCAAGGGCAGCATGAGGATGGCTACTTTAATACATCCTGAGGTAACAATCCCAGAGTCGACAGTAATCGGGGCAGGAGTAGTTATTTGTAAGTTCGTTTCAATAACTTGTGATATAACTATTGGTGAAAATGTATACATTCATCCGATGGCCTGTATTGGGCATGATGCAACTATTGGAAATCACGCTGTAATTTCAAGTTTTGTAGATGTTGCGGGAAACTGTCTTGTTGGGGATTGTTCGTTTCTTGCAATAAATGTAATTCTAAAACAAGGGGTGTGTATAGGTGGCAGTTCAATTGTTGGCCTGGCATCAGTTGTACATAGGGACATACCTGATAATGTTATCGCTCTTGGGAACCCGGCTCGCCCAATGAAAAACAATAATGAGAAACGTGTTTTCAAATAATTAAATAATAAATAAGATGCTTACAAATAAAACTGCTCTAATAACAGGATCGAATAGAGGTATTGGATTCTCTATACTAGAAAATTTCGCCAAACAGGGGTGTAATATTTATGCACATTCAAGAAGAGATAGTGATGAGTTCAAAATAAGAACCAAGGAAATAGCTTTAAAGTATGGAGTGAAAATTGATCACATAAGTTTTGATTTAAGAAATAGTAATGATATGCGAGAAGCTATTATGTCAATAATTAAATCAAAGACCCCTGTTGATATTTTAGTAAATTCAGCCGGTATCATTCATGGAGGACTATTTCAGATGACTCCAGTTTCTGATATTAGAGATGTATTTGATATCAATTTTTTTGGCATGCTTGAAATCACTCAATTATTAAGCAGATATATGGTTCGAAATAAGAAGGGAAGTATAGTTAATATTGCCTCTGTCGCAGGAATTGATTTAAGTGCTGGAAATAGTGCATATGGAGTATCTAAAGCTGCAGTTATAGCATTTTCAAAAACACTTTCTGATGAGCTGAGTAAATATGGCATTAGAGTTAATGCTATAGCTCCTAGTTTAACTAATACAGATATGGCTCACACAAGCGAAGCAAAAAAAGAAAGAGAATTGATGTCGATGTCAACAAATGGTCCGTTTGAGAGAATGGCAGGCCCAAATGAAATTGCAGATCTTGTGAGTTTTTTAGCGTCAGATAACTCTAGCTTTATTAACGGACAGGTTATTAGAATAGATGGTGGAAATAAATTTTAATTTAAATATGATTATAGGAAAAATGACAAATGACAAATTTCGAAAAATACAAAAAATCATTTTCAGATTCGTTTGAGGTTGAAGAAAGTGTTGTAGAGACCCTTAAATATGAATCAATCCCTGCTTGGGATTCAGTAGGTCATATGGTCTTAGTGGCTGCATTGGAGGCGACATTTGATATCATGTTGGAGATGGATGATATTATCGACTTTAGTGGCTTTGAAAGAGGAAAAGAAATTCTGGAAGGATATGATGTTGTTTTTTAAAATAATGGTGAGTGGTGCGTGCGTAAAAATGCTAATAAAAACTTGACAAGAAATAGAGTTACCTCTAAGTCTTTTAAGACGCGAAATACCTATTATCAAGATAGTGATGTAACATCGCTTTTGGTAAGAGATGTAAATTCATTGACGTTAGAAGAAAAAAATAATGTTAAAAGTTTTTATGCAGATTATGGATTTGATGAGGTAAAAAATGTAGTTACTTCTAATCAAATTATACCGTTCTCTGCGCATATTTTTATGACGCTAAATTGTGACAAGGAATATTGGCACAAGAGACATGATTTTTTTATTAAAAAAAATAAAAAAATTATCTCTTTGTTGGATTTGGTTTTTGCCAGAATGGAAGAATATGGGTGTAAATCTTTAACATTGACAGAAAATTTTGCGGTAGTGCTCTCGAGTAATTCGTGTATTGGGTGTTTTGGTTCGGGAGATGTTGATTTGTCTGCCGATATTAGCGAGATAAATGAAATTGTCTCTGGATTAAATAGTTTAGGGTTTTATGGCAAAAAACAGCCGAAATCAATTGGTGAATATACAGGGCAGAGTATACAATTTTATAATAGTAAGGCTATTGATGATGGATTTTGGATAAATGTTATTTGGAAGCCGGTAACTAGAGCATTCCTTGTTCAAGATAAATACGAGACTAGGCTTACTAATGATAGGCTGATTGCTAAATTAGTGACTAATACTAAAATTAGAGTGCTGAACGATACCTCTCTGATGTATTTCTGTGCTTTACACATTGCCTCAGGACATTATTACACACTCACTCCAGGACTTAGATTATATGTAGATATTGACAGATTGGCTAGAGGTTGCAATATTAACTGGGATGATATCTTAAGATGGGTAGAAGAAGATAATGCTGGTATACGAATAGCGGTAGTAATGCATCTATCACACAAACTATTTAAAACACCAATTCCTAAAAAAGTTTTTGAAAAAGCACTAAAAAACAAGCGGAATAATAACTTTGTTAAGTATTTATATAATTCTAAGATTAACCAAATACAAAGTAAAAGCAGTAAATTACGTAGATTGTATGTTGAATTGGCTTCTGATGATAAAAACTTAATATACTCGTTAATCAGTAGAGTTGTTAAACTGGTATTTTCTAAATAAACTGAATTAGTTGTTAAATTTCTTTCTGTAATTATTGAGATTAAAAAAAGGAGACTTATTTTGAAACAAAAGAATGACCAGCACAGCTTGAAGGGTCTATCTAAAGAGATTAGAAAAGTTATGTTAGAGATGGGGTATGCTTCTGAAAAGGCTGCTCATTTTGGCGGTGGACTTTCCATGGTTGAAATACTTACATCCTTGTATGGGGAGGTTTTAAATTATAAAGTGGATAATCCTAGATGGGTTGATAGAGATAGGTTTATTCTAAGTAAAGGCCATGGCGTTTTGGGTTTTTATGCAACATTATATGTATTTGGTTTTATTGGAAAAAAAGAAATAGATTCTTTTCAGCAGAATGAAAGCGAATTTATTTCCCACCCAATTATGAATTTAGATTATGGTATAGAATCTTCAAATGGAAGTCTTGGGCATGGCCTTGCATTAGGTGCAGGTGTTGCAATGTCCGCAAAACTAAAAAATAAAAATTTTAACGTATATGTAATGCTCGGTGATGGCGAGTGTAATGAAGGCTCAATTTGGGAAGCGGCAATGTTTGCATATCACCATAGGCTAAATAATTTAGTGGTAATTGTAGATAGAAATTCCATGCAAAATGATGGAGAGAGTAAAGATGTTATGGGCTATTTTTCAATAGAAGATGCTTGGAAGGGGTTTGGTTGGGATGTAAGGAGCATCGATGGCCATAACCACAAAGAGTTATGCGAAAATTTAATTCCGGACAAGTCGATTAACACCCCCAAAGTAATTATTGCAAACACAATTAAGGGAAAGGGCATTTCATTTATGGAGGGTGTTCCTTCATGGCACCATGGCAAGTTAACAGATAGAACTTTTAAAGAGGCATTTCAGGAGTTGGGAGGAATAGATTGATGGATATTAATGAGACTAATGTTAGGTTGTGGTCTAGATTTGGCCCTAGAGCTGTATATGGTCAGGCTATGCTGGCTCTCGCTGAAAAGTGTCCAAACGTGCTTGCTATGTCTGCAGACCTTAGTAATGCATCTGGTTTGGCGCCATTTTCAAGAAAATATCCAAAACAATTTATAAACACAGGCATTGCTGAGCAAAATTTGATTGGAGTGTCTGCCGGGCTAGCGAAAGAAGGCTTTATCCCTTTTGTAAGTTCTTTCGCACCATTTGTATCGATGAGGGCGAGTGAACAAATCAGAATGGAATTGGGGTATATGCAGTTCAATGTTAGAGTGGTTGCTCTTGGAAGTGGTCTTGCTATGTCATTTCTTGGAAATTCACATTATGGGTTGGAAGATATTGCAGTCATGAGAACTATTCCCGGATTAACCATAGTGTCTCCATCAGATTGCGTTGAAGTGGTAAAAGTTATTCAGGCGGCAGAAAGATACGAGGGACCAATGTATATTAGGCTGACAGGTGCAGTCAATAATCCTATAGTAAACACTACTGATTATGAATACGAGATAGGTAAGGCTATTAAGCTAAATAAAGGCGATGATGTCGTGATCGTGAGTACGGGATCTATGGTCGCAAAATCACTTGATGCTGCAAAAATTCTTGCCAAAAAAGGTATTCATGCAGAGGTGGTTAATATGCATACAATAAAGCCATTAGATGTAGATGTACTCGAGGAAATTGTAAATGCAGGAAAGCCCATGGTAAGCGTTGAGGAGCACACAGTTATAGGAGGTCTAGGCTCTGCAATTGCAGAGCATCTTACTACTCTGAAAAAGAAGATCCCCCATAAAATTATTGGACTTAAAGATGAATTTGGGAAAACAGCAGAATATGAACACTTGATAAAATTACATGGCCTCAATGGAGATTCGATTGCACGTAAAGTAGAAATTTTTTTAAAGTTAAT
>Ga0233442_1001970_pt1 | contig 14395 bp, 9 predicted proteins | sample SI_123_September_3_FD_182789 | JGI IMG/M metagenome (GOLD analysis project Ga0233442, IMG submission 182789) | Seawater microbial communities from Saanich Inlet, British Columbia, Canada - SI_123_September2016_150_MG | ecosystem: Environmental > Aquatic > Marine > Inlet | place: Canada: British... | reverse complement strand
CCATATCCGCCAAAAATCTGCACACATTTTACAGTGGTGGCCATGGCCACTTCTGATGCGTATAGCTTGGCCTGGGCAGCCAGAGGACTAAATTTTTCGCCTCTGTCTTGAGCCACGCAGGCATTGTGAGTCAAAAGCCTTGCGGCATCCACATTGGTCTGCATTTCTGCCAGCATAAACTGGATCGCTTGAAATTGATTGATGGTCTGGTTGAAAGCCACACGCTCTTTGGCGTATTTCATGGCGTGATCGATGGCCCCTTGAGCGATACCGACTGCTTGTGAGGCAATGCCGATACGGCCTCCATCCAGAGTCACCATTGCTACTTTAAAACCGTCTCCGATTTGGCCGAGCATATTAGCTACGGGAACAGGAGTGTCCTCAAAATTGATCTGGCAGGTCGAGGACCCTTTGATACCCAGTTTGTCTTCGAGTTTGCCAAAAGTAAATCCAGGTGCGCCCTTTTCTACTATCAGAGCTACCAGGCCCTTGTGCTTGAGCTTGGAGTCGGTTTGAGCGATGACCAGATAGTAGTCGGCCTCGATGCCGTTAGTAATCCAATTTTTTGAGTTGTTCAGGATAAAGTGGTCGCCATTCAAGACCGCAGTGCACTTTGCTGCAGCTGCATCAGAGCCGGATCCTGGTTCGGACAAGGCAAAGGCGCCCATCTTTTTGCCCTGGCACATGGGCACGAGCCATTTTTGTTTTTGTTCTTGCGTGCCAAAAATAAAGATTGGGCTGGCGCATAATGAAACGTGAGCCGAATAAATGACTGAGGTTGTGGCGCAAGCCTTCGCCAATTCTTCTACAGCCAGGCTGTAGCTCACATGGTCCATGCCTGAGCCGCCATATTCTTCGGGAAAAGGTAGGCCGAGCAGGTCGGATTGGCCCATCAAATCCCAGTTTTCTCTGGGAAACCGATGGTTTTTATCCACTTCGTAAGCACGAGGTGCAAATTCGCCTTGAGCGATCTCGCGTACGGCGTCTCTTATAAGAATCTGCTCTTCGGTCAGAGCGAAACCAAGAGGTTTGTCCAGTATTGTGGCAGCGGTCAAGATGTGGCCCTCGCTTCACTAATGCCGAGAAATCATTTAGGATTTAACCTGGTTTAAATTCTTGCACTGAGAACGGTCCAGCACCGTCATGCTTCCGATTTCTTTAGATTTGCGCAGGTAAACATGGCAGATATCAAGGTCATCTACGTCGAGGATTCTCGCAGCTCCAACCATGCCTTGCGGCAAGCGCTCAAGAGCGAAGGCCTTAATGTGGTCTTTTGCGGCGGCGGTTTTGACGCTCTGGACGAGCTTTTCGAGGATGGAGCCGACATCATCGTTTCGGCTGCCCATGTCTCGGACATCTCCGGCTATCAGCTGGCTGGTCTGATCAAGTCCTCGGAGATCGACGATCTATTGCCAGTAGTCATCTTTCATGGAGATGACAGCAAGACTGACGCATTTAGCATGCAGACATCACGTGCAGACAGGTTTTATACCAACGAGCAGTTGGCCGATAGTAAAAAGGTCGCATCCGAGATCAGAGATATGGCAGAAAATGCGCGTCTCAATGGATGGGAGAGCAGCCGTGCAAAAGACATATTGGCGAGTACCAGAGGGTTTTCAACGCAAAAAGCACATGAGAGCTTTGGCAATCTCTTGAGCGGTCTCCTTTTGGAGCGGTCGGTCAATCGCTTTGCTCGCAATCTCATCACCATGGTCGAACCAAGGGCTCAGTTTCTCGATGCCTTTTTTGCCGGTGTCGCCCGACTTTACCAGTTTGATCTGTTTGGTCTGGTCCTTGCGGACAACACGACTCCCTGGGCTGCCTTTGCAGTCAAGGATGGACTACCGGCGCCGAGCTACGAAAATGCAGTAAACAAGGCCTGTCGCGAACTCAAAATCGAAAATAACAAACTGGCTTCATTGGAGACGAGAGGCCAGCTAGGGGAGGGCGAGTCCAATGTGCTCAACCTGCTGCAAGTCATGCATGTCGCTACCGAGAAGCATGGCGTGGCCGCCCTCGTATTTGGTGCACGCGACAAGGAGGCTTTTGACCAAGATGTGCGTGGCTTTATGTCAGTGCTCAAAAACGAACTCAAGCCAGTTCTGCAGCTCTTGTTAGCAAAGCAAGAAATCGAAGAGCTTCATTCGCGAGAGGCATTTAGGGCGGCTATAGATTCTCTGACCGGTCTGTACAACCTAGAGTTTCTCGTAGGCTTTCTACAACAACAATTGTTATTTAGTTTTCGTCAGAGATTACCTGTTGGGCTGGTTATCATCGATGTCGACGGCTTTAGTAAGATCAACGAAAAACAAGGCTACGAATTTGGTGACTCTGTTTTAACGCAGATAGCCAACAAGCTGCTGCATATAACGCGATCGAGCGATCTGCTCGCGCGCTATGGAGGGGATCAATTTGCAGTGGTCCTGCCCAATACTGATATTGCCGGGACCAAGGTGTTGGCAGAAAAAGTAAGGTCAGAAGTAGAACTCATGGGATTGATGGTTGATAGCGGTAATGGCAAGGCCGAACGTACAACGGTTTCGGTAGGCTGCGCTACCTTCAATATGGAAGATCTCAATCCTGAGACTATATTACGCGAGGCCAAAAACGCCCTTCGATCAGCCAAAAATGCTGGTCGCAACACAATCGGCAGCCTCAGTTAAAAACACTAAAGCACTAGACTGTAGACGCTCTCTATTTGACTCAGCAATGTAGCATCGTCTACTCGTGCGACATTTTTTGCTAGATATAGTGCCCCGCCTGCGCCTACTCCCTCTTTGACATTGCCTTCTTCGTAGGCTCGCAGACCTTTATGGACACTTGAGCCAAGCGTAAAATCTTCGGCATGTAGTGTTGCACCAACGGCGGTGGCGAGTGTGCGTATGTCCGAGTGTCTGTCGTGCATGATCCAGGGAGTTGTCGCCACCAGGCATCGATTTGAGAGATCGGTCGCATCTATTTTGATTTGCGTTGGCATTGCTTTTTTTAGACTTGCGGTCAGATGGTAGACTGCTAGCATCTGCGCTCCGCCTGCCAGTAATATCGACTTCACTCCATTTTCGAGCGCTCCGATGATAAATCCTGCCGCAAATGCTTGAAAGGCATCGCCGTTTTGCGCCACTGCATATAGTGGCTCCTGCTGGCACCTCTCCTTGAGGTTCTGCCCCGTACTCGATGAGCAATCCTTGTTGGCGCGCAACAGGGCCGCTTCAATGACTTTATTTTTTAGGACTGTCAGATCTTGCATTTGAGGAGGCAGGCTGTTTGAAACCAGACCTTCGCATGATACATTCAGGGATTCGAGGATTAGACTTGCTGTTGTCGTCCCACCCGGCACGCATTCTGCAAGCACTTGCTGCTGCTGCGGCTGAGCACTTTTACCTGATCTGCGGCCTTGATCAAAAATCGCGAAGGCTAGATCGAGAGGCATCGCGGGACTTTGCCTGCAATCTTTGGCGACGGCTTTGTACTGCACGGTTTGCAGATCGCATTTTGGAGTAATACTGGCGCCCACATCAAATACTTTGAGCTCATGGTCAACAAATGATAGTGCTGCTCGAGTCAGCACTACCGGCGAGCAGATGCCCAGCGGGGAAAGTGGAATGCAATTTGGACCAATTTTTTTCAAAGCGAGAAATTCGGCATCTAGAGCAGGAGTCTGCCTCCTGTCTTGCGCGGTCGCTCCAGCCGCTGAGATGCCATCGATGTCGGAAAGCGCTGTGGAAGCTAAAATCAAATTGAAACAAACATCAGGGGAATTCATCAGCCATTCACTTTCAGCATGGCCACATCTTTTCTCAGACTTTCTGCCACCATCATTACCACCATCGGCACTGTCACCAGACCTGTAGCATGCTGCCAGACGAGTCCGAGAGCGACCCCACCGAGTCCATATTTTGCACCAAGCATCTGAGGCAGGGATAAAATGCCCAAAAATACCGATGCTACCGCTGTGGCAAAGGAAAGCATCAAAGCCCTGCTCCAGGTCAGTTTGAGAGACTCTACCGTAGTGGACTTTAGATCGCGCAATTTGAAGCCTGCTATGGCAAGGGTAGCCACCGAATAATTAGAGAGGATCAATGCCGTGAAGGCAAAAACGCTTGCGGCTGCGTAACCTAGCCCCGACAGGCAAGCAGCGACCGTCGTGTCGATCAGGCCAGTCGAAGTATATTGCGAGATTGTGTCTGGTTGGCAGAAAAACAGCAGCATGAAGGCCGAAGTATTGATCAGGCTCAAGGGGGAGCTGATGGCCAGCGCGATCAGGGCTGTTTTTAAAAGATAGCCTTTATGGCTCGTCAGCACTTGCTGAGCGCGCATCAATGCCTTATGGATTTGGTCTATCTCGTCAGGCTCGATGTCGAGATAGGCCCGCATGATGACAATCGAACGGTAAACCCACAATGCCGTGCCGATCAAGGCCAAAATGCCTGCGGCAATGAGACAGGCGCCCATCATTAGCAAACCAGGCCAGAGTGCACTGGCTTCGATAATACCGTCTGAGCCTCGCGCTTGATTTATTGTGTAAGGCAGGGCGAGGAGCAGCATGCTGGCGGCAAAAGTGATGAGTGTAGGCCAAACCAATTGCGAGGCGCATTTGATCCCCATCTTGAGCCAGACCATCCAATATTTTGGTTTAAAAAAGTACATCGCCAAAATTACGTTACGTTAAGTGCAAATTTAGCAGTCTTTGGGCCAAACAGCGAGTCTTAATTAGATCTTTAAAAGGATCTTGACAAAATATGCGAAGATTTGTCTTGGTAGATCAGGTTTTTGTTTAGGTAGCAGATGATTCTCTCTCTTGGTATTTCTCCTCAACCGGGTGCGCTGGAGCGGGCACAAAAATTGCTCCTCGAGCTCGGCATGCAATACCAGGTCCTGCACACCCCAAATGCTACGGTTATTGTCGTGACTTCTGATGCCGACGCTCTGCCAGGGCATTTGTTTACGCAATTGGATGGCATAGAAAAAGTCGTCAGACTTGGCAATCGTAGTCCTCTATCCCGCCCTGGCGCCGATGGTGCCCTTGGCGTGACTTTTGGCCATGGACCGGCTGCCGTTACCGTGGGCGGTGGTGCTGCTCCTTTGATCGTGGCCGGCCCCTGTTCAGTCGAGTCGCGAGAGCATATCCTCGAGACTACTGCTGCAGTCAAGACTGCTGGTGCGAGGGCCTTGCGCGGCGGAGCCTACAAGCCACGTACTTCGCCATATGATTTTCAGGGCCTTGGATTGGAAGGTCTCAAGTATCTGCGTGAGGCGGGCGAAGCCTTCCAAATGCCTGTCATCTCAGAGGTGATGTCGGCTGATCAGATTGCTGGTGCAGCTCCGTATGTAGATGTCTTTCAGGTGGGCGCTCGCAATATGTACAATTATGAGCTGCTTAAGGAGCTGGGCCGCCAGCCCAAGCCTGTCTTGCTCAAGAGAGCGATGTCTGCGACCGTCGACGAATTGGTACAATCCGCCGAATACATATTGAGCGAAGGTAATCCCTGGGTCATACTCTGCGAGAGAGGGATCAGGACGTTTGAGACCAGAGTACGCAATACTCTCGACCTATCGTGCGTGCCTGTGTTGCGATCGCTGACCAATTTGCCTGTCATGGTCGATCCTTCGCATGCAGTAGGCAAGCGAGATTTTATCCGGACGATGTCCAGAGCTGCCATTGCCTGTGGTGCAGATGGCTTGTTGCTAGAGACTCATCTCGTCCCTGCAAAATCTATCTCAGACGCGGCTCAGGCAATCAGCCCGGCCGTATTGAGCGAAATAGTCAAAGACGCTCAAGTCATCTACAACGCGCTCAATCCCAAGATCACGGTGCAAAGCGGCGCAATATCTCAGTAAAATTGAGCTCTGGTTTGATCCCCTCTGGGATCTCGCCGATCGTGTCTGATACTGTCTTTTTATACACCGGCTTGCCATTGCTATTGCGATTGGGGACTTCCACAGGCTTGCCGTTCTCGTAGATCGGCCGCAAAATGACAGCACCAGCAATGTCGTTGAGGCTGTTGGAAAAGCGGTTGAAGCCTGCGCCGTCAGCTCCGACTCCACCTTCGTTTAGTCTTTTGACTTCGACAAAGTGAGGGGAGCGTGTGCCTGGTTGGTTGATAAATCTGCCATTCTTATCAAAGAGTATCAGTGTGCCATCAGCCGGCAGAGTGCCTTCTTCTTGGCGCTTGAGGACTTCGCGCAGTGTCGGTTGTGATTCGACCATGTCGTGGATCTGGCGATTGCGAGATTGGTCCAGCAGTCTGGCCTTGGACTCGAGATGCTCCTGGATCATTGCCAGCCGCCTTTCTGGCGAACCTGCACCCTTGGGGCCTGGTTCGGGCAGGTCGGGTAGCTTGTCCTGATAGCCCTTATACGAATTGGGCAAGCGATTCATCATTGATTCTAATTGTGCGACTGCTTCGATAGCAAAATTGCCTCGAGCACCCGCATCGTCCATGACTGCCATTTGTCTGGAGACACCACGGGCGTATTCTGATACTAGCTTGAGGCTGCGGGTGTAAGATGCGGGTCTTTCATTGCCTAGAGCCTCGCGTGCAGTATCCATGCGCCTTTGGGCCGATTGCTTTACCTGCTCCAGATTTTGTCCTGGTCTCTGGTTGTATTGACCGCGGGCGATATCGTCGAGTGTCTTTTGACCGGCTTGCATCTCACGCACAAACTCATTTTCGCGTACAGCTTTGAGTGCCTGCTCTCTTACTGGTTCCACGGCCTTATTAGCCGCTTGCAATGCTGTCGATGTAGATGGGGGCTCGAGTTTTGGTTCTGCTTTGATTTCTGGTTTTGCTTCTAAAACCGGCTCTGTAATCTTGTGCTTTGCTGCCGTGTCGATTGTCAGGGCTTCCTGTGCGATGGCTACAGGATCTGGTTTATCTTCGATTATTTTTGGTTTATTGATTTCAGTTTTGGGCTTTTCTGCTATCGCCGGCTTTTCTGCTTTGACCAGCAAGTCGGGATTTGCCTCGAGTTCTGTCAGGCGAGTTTGGTATCTGCCCACACCTTCGCTCATCTGCTCTTCGATTTGGGCCTTGCGAGCCTTGATGCCAGCCATCTCTTGTTGCGTGCTTGAGATCTGTCCATCTATCTCGGCCAGCTTAGTTGGCTTTTCGGCTTCAGCGGTTTTGAGCGCTCTTTCTGCCTCAACGACCTTGCCTTGCGCTCTTTGTTGGGCCTCTGGTCCAGCCATGGCCTTGAGTTGTTCTAAATCTCGCTTAGCTTCTTCAAAGGCTCGCTGCCTGGTTTCAAAATTACGTCTCTCTGGGCTGATCTGTCCTTCTTGAGTCGGTGATTCGCCTCGGCGCAATGTCTCACGAGCAGCTTCTTTTTCTTTAAAGAGTCTGTCATTGGTGGCACGCTTTTCGGGCAAGGACTCGGCCATTTGTCTGGCCGATTGCAGTGCTTCTTGGGCCCTGGCGAGATTTTGCCTGGGTTGGACCAGGCCATCGATATCGGCTCTTTCGGTGCTCAGCTTGGTCAATTTGCCAGCAAGAGTGGTTTCTTTGCTCGAGAGAGAGGCGTGCTCTTGAGTAAGATTGCTTAGTTGGCTTTTGGCTTCTTGTAGATGCAGGTCTTCTTTGAGACGACCACGTCTGAGCTGAGCTTCTATGTCGCCAAAGGAGCCTGTAGACTTGGATTTGTCGGCGACTATCTCTCGCGCAGTCTCTACATGAGCAGGTAATTTGGCTTCTTTGCCTGCAAAGGCTCGACCGAGAGGGCTAACGGTGGGATTGAGCGCACTATTTGATAAAAAATCATGGTGCCAGTTTTCTTTGACTTTAAATCCCTGTCTCGCTCCTAAACCGCCTGCCCCAATCGCTAGCATGGTGTCAAAAGCCATGGCACCGCCGGTAGCGGCGATCTGCTCGCGATTTTTGTCGATATTTCTGCCTGAGTGATAGGCTTCGTTTACTGCGTTAAAAGTGGCTTGTGGGCGGCCGGCGATAAACTCAGAGGCAACCCAGTATGCTCCCATGCCTGCGCCAGCGACCATGGCTGCTCTCTGTCCCAAGGGCCCGGCCTTGCTAAGCGCTCCCAGTCCATAACCGATGGTGAATGTCTCGGCTACAGTGCTGGCTGTTTCGAACGGGTGCGCTACTGCGTCCTTGGTTTTGGCCCAAATGCCTTCGCCCAATCCCTGCGCGAGCACCATTCCAGCGCGTGAGGCGCTGGGCGCGTCCTGCTTGTCCGATGAGTTTGCAAAAGAAGGTTTTTCGAATGCCGATTTTGCCAGTATGTCCTGAACGCTTGTCGACTGCCTATCTGGCGTCTTGTCCATTTCGAGCCGCAGATTAGCTTCTTGCATTCTGGTCTCCACAAAAGAAAAGGGTTTGTAGAGGAAATATTAGATGGCGCTTATTGACAAGTCGATTGGGGATTTCCCCACTGACCTTGGGGAAATTCCCATAACCATACGATTGAGTGTTTTAATTGAGCCATGACAGTCCAGGTTGATCCTCAATCCGACAATCTCCTGATCGGCGGCGTTTACTCTACGATCGCTCGTGGTTCTGCGCGTACCGAGTACATATTGGCCAAGGTCTTGCAAGTAAAAGACGACATCGTGCACCTGGTCATCTTGCCGGAAACTTATAAGAAGCGACCATTACTCGATCAGTTGCAGCAAGATGGAGTATCGCTTTGCCTCACACCTAATCTGGCCAAGGACTTTGTCGACGCGGCCAGAGAGCGGCATGTGGCTTTGACCCGCAAATTGTTTGCGCTTTTGAGGCCTGTATTTGTTGCTGAGGCTCCGATTTCGGACCTCGATCGCGCAGGCATGACTCAATGGCTTTTGCTCAATGACAAGACTGTGGTTGAAGCACCGGCGACTATTCAGTCAGAAGACAACCGGCGAGTCTATCTCCGCATTTTTCTATTGTGCGGTCTGCCTTTCGGTCTTTTGCAGGGGGGCTATCATCTATTTAAAGATGGTCCGGTGGTGGGCGTTTTTGCATTTCTCTTTGGCTTTGTTCTTTTTGGCCTCGGTATGGCACTGTCTCAGTATTTAGCTATAAGGCGGAGGCTCGGTCTAAAGGTCAGGGACAATCTCCCTGAGCATTCGCTTTCGGCCTACCAGGTCGAAGAGTTGGAGTTGCCCTTTGTTTTTGCCCGGGCCTTTGAGCTTTGCGGTGAGGCCATTCGGACAATCAAAAATGTAAAAGTCCTCGAAGAAGACTTGTCCGGTGGTTGCATCGAGGCTGAAGTGGGGTTTTCTCTATCTGCCGAAGGCGAATATATAACAATTTGTCTCTACCGTATAAGCAATGAGCTTACGGGAGTGGTAGTGGCGAGCGTGCCTCGCGCAAATGGTGAAGTGGACATGGGCAAAAACTTTGAAAACGTCACTAGAGTCGCTAAATATTTGCGTACTGTAAAATAGGCCATGTCTATCTAATGCAATTGCACAATTAGGAGAAATTGAAGAGGCTGATGGCGACCGGGATCCTGTGTCTAGCTATATTTTTGGTCATGGCCTCCTTAATGTATACGCGACGCATATCGGCGTTGCTTGCACTGCCCTTGATGGCTATCGCGATCAGTCTGGCGGGCTCAGGCCTGGACAAGGCAGGTTGTGATTTTTTGATGAAAGATGTCCTGGCCAAGGGCTCTCTTAAAATGCACAATGCTTATACCACCACCATGTTTGGTGCCATGCTCGCCGAATTGATGAATAAGCATGGCATGGCGAGAGCTCTGGTCAGATGGGTTGCCGAGTTTGCCGGAGACAGCCCCTATCTTTTGGGTCTGGCGATGACTCTAGTAACAGCCCTTTTGTTTTCTACCCTTGGTGGGTTGGGGGCAGTCATCATGGTTGGTACGATAATATTGCCGGTCATGCTGTCTCTGGGTATTCCTAGCCTTGCATGTGCAGGGCTTTTTTTGTTTGGCATTTCGCTCGGTGGGATGTTTAATCTGACCAATTGGCAGCTCTACACCGATGTGCTGGGCATCGACAAGAGCCTGATCCTCTCTTTTGTCGCTCCTTTTTCTTTGATCATGGCTTTTGTGGTCTTGTTGTTTCTCTTTATCGAGCTTAAGCAAAAAAGCAATCTCAAATATTTTGCATTAGGCACGCTCGTCTTGGCGCTTGCCTATCCGTGGCTGAGCTCCATTGATCCGCGCACGCAAAATACTGAGAGTGATTTGGGGCTTTCGTATATCATCGCTCTCGTCATGATAGTGGTGTCTGCTGGCTATGCGATCATGAGACAAATCAAGGCCGATGGGTCTGCCTCGCCTTTGCTCGGTGTGCCGGGCTTTGCTCTCATCACTCCCCTGATCCCTCTGATGTTCGTCCTGGTATTTCGCTGGGAGATCATCCCAGCCTTTATGCTTGGTATCGCCTATGGTGTGTTAACTACCTGGCGCAGAGACTCGATCAATATACTTACACGCTCAATCATTGACGGAGTAAACAATGTAGTGCCGGCTGTCTTGCTGATGGTTGGCATAGGTATGCTCATTACCTCGGTGATGAATGAAAATGTCTCGCAAGCCATAGCTCCGATCATCAAGGCTATAGTGCCCACCACGGCTATAGCTTATGTGGTGGTATTTACTGTAATCGCTCCGCTTGCCCTCTATCGCGGTCCGCTCAGTCTCTGGGGCATGGGGTCCGGACTAGTCACTCTGGTGGCCAAGGTGACCAGTCTGAGCTCTCAGGCTATCATGGGCATGCTGATGTCGGTAGGGCAAATACAAGGCATCTGCGACCCTACCAATACGCAAAACATATGGGTGGCCGCTTATCTAGGCGTGGATACCCAAGCAATCCTCAAAAAAACGTTGCCGGTCGCCTGGCTTTTGGTGCTGGCCGGATTATGTCTGGCCATCGCGAGAGGATTTGTAGCATTTTGAGCAGCAATAAGGATCAAGATACAAAAATCAGGATCGGTATAGACGTTGGTGGCACTTTTACCCATGCTGTGGCAATCGATGCAGCGACACTCAATGTCGTCGGTAAATCCAAGGTGCCTACCACGCATAGTGCAGCTCAGGGCGTTGCTCTAGGTATAGTTTTGGCTCTGCACCAGCTTTTGGAGACGACCGGCATCGCCGCCAAAGATGTGGCATTTATTGCTCATAGTACTACTCAAGCCACCAATGCCTTATTGGAGGGAGATCTTGTACGAGTCGGTATCATAGGACTTTCGCGTGCCTCCGATGCCTTTGTCGCGCAGCGCGCAATCAATCTCAGGCGAGTACCGGTAGCCGATGGTTGCTTTCTCGAGTGCGAGCATGCATTTTTTGTGGTCGATGACAAAATCGATGTGGCCAAGATCGACTCTGCCCTTGCTTCTTTCAAAGCTAAAGGCTGCGGTGCGATTGCCGTCAGCCAGGCTTTTTCGGTCGATGATCCAGCAATCGAAAATCAAGTAGCTGAGATCGCTCGCAGTCATGGCTTTCTTGCGACTACTGGCAGCGAAGTCAGTCAGCTTTACGGGCTAAAAGTACGCACTAGAACAGCAGCGATCAATGCAGGCATCTTGCCCAAGATGATCGAAAGTGCCGACCTGACTGAAAAGAGCGTTAGAGAGGCCGGTATAACTGCGCCAATCATGATTATGCGTTCCGATGGCGGAGTTATGGATATCGAGGCCATGCGCAAACGTCCGATCCTATCTATACTTTCGGGGCCGGCGGCAGGCGTGGCTGCGGCAATGATGTTCCTGCGTATTTCGGATGGAGTCTTTCTCGAGGTTGGCGGCACCAGCACTGATATCTCTGCAATCGCCAATGGCCGAGCGCTGGTCAGATCGGCGCAAATAGGCGGACATCGCGTCTATATGCGCACCCTGGATGTGAGGACCATTGGTGTCGCCGGCGGTTCTATGAGTAGGCTTGACGGCCGTAGCATTACTCATGTCGGTCCCAGAAGCGCGCACATTGCAGGCCTGAGCTATGCGGCTTTTGCTAGTGATTTTGCCGGCCAGTATCGCGTTTAGACGATCAGGCCTCTGCCCAAGGATCCGTCTGATTACCTCGCTCTGGAGCCTATTGCTGAGTCGTCTGGACAAAAAACTCTGACTATTACTCCGACTTGCGCGAGCAATTTTGTCGGTCTCGTGCCAGAGGGGGACGCATGCCGAGGGGATCTGCAAAAGATCGATACTGCTTTTGGAGTGCTGGCCGATCATTTTGGTAAAAGCGGAGCACAAGCCAAAAGAGAACTCGCAGAGCGTATCTTGACTCTGGCTGCCGAGCAGTGCATCCCGACCGTCAAGGCTTTGATCCAGGACCATAAGCTGGACGCCGAGCTGGTAAAGCTCGTGGGAGGCGGTGGTGGGGCTTCTGCTATCGTGCCGAGCGTCGCTCGCCATATCAAGATGCCATACGAGATTGCGGAGCATGCTGATGTAATATCGGCGATTGGTGTAGCAATGGCTCTCATTAGAGAGACGATCGAAAGACAGGTGGACAATCCTGCCCAGGCCAATCAAATCATTTTGCAGATGCGCAGTGAGGCTTTTGACGCTGTTCATCGCATGGGTGCTGATCCGGCTACAATCGAAGTGCATATCGAGATCGATGCCAAAAGCTCGATCGTACGTGCCACTGCAAGCGGTGCCACCAAGCTCACCACCGGCTCCGGCAAAAAAATACTCGATCAAACCGAGCGACTCGCAGTCGTGGCAAAGAGTATGCGCATCGACCAATCCCAGATGCAGAGCGCGATTTGTACTATCTGTCGCACGGAGCAATTTGAGGTCTTTGCCAGTAACGCTAGCGCCAGTAAGACAAAAGGAATGTTTGGCTTAAACATTTTTGCTGACCACCGCATGGCATTGAGAGTGCTCGACAGCGATAGCATAATCAGGTTACAGGCTAGTGATGGGGACGCGTGCCTGACATCTGCAAGCGCCGCAGAGGGCACAATCCAGGGCATGATCGATAAGCACGCTCAATGGGGTGACGCAGGTAAAACCATACCCAATATCATTTTACTTATCGGCGCCAAGATCATCGATCTCTCCGGTCTACTCGATGAGACTCAGGTCTTGTCCCTCGCCAAAGCAGAAATATCAAATCTACCGTCTGATAAACAAATCATTGTATTGGCCAAAAAGACTCTTTGAGGTCCCGGAGACGACAATTGTCATGGATATAACTAGATCATGCGATTTTTTTGCTTCTATGGATGACGATACTCTGTTTAGCCGTGGCCGCGAAGAGTTTAATCAGGGACTTTTTTTTGATTGTCACGAAAGCCTCGAGGCGCTGTGGCGGCGGCAGACTGATCCGGAAAAATCTTTTACCCAGGCATTGATACAGATCGCAGTTGCGCATCATCATCTGGGTAGAAATAATGTTAAGGGGGCGAGGACCTTGTATGACAAGGCACTCAGTCGGATCGACAAACCTTGCCCAGTTTTTGCTTTCTCTCGCTACAATGCGATAGATTTTGCGACTCTTGTCGCTTGCGCAAAGGCCAATTTAGCACTCTTGACTCGGATCCAACAAATGCAAGACAACGATATGATCGATCAGATAATCGTACCTTCCATATAAGGACGAGCCCTTTACTAGCCCGCCGGTCGGTTGTTTCTAGCCTCAAGACCGGCTATCATCAAAACACTGGATGTCCGGGATTTTGCCGTGAAAAACTCAAGCAGCACCATTTTAGTCGTCGATGACGAGCAGGCCAACACGACCTTATTGGCCGAGGTTCTCAAAAAAGCCAATTACGCCGTCAATGTTGCAAATGACGGTTTTAAGGCCATAGCTGCCTGCAAGGTGCGGACTCCTGACGTCATAGTGCTCGATCTGCATATGCCCTTGATGGGAGGCATGGAGGTCTACAATCGTCTCAAAGCCGAAGAAAAGACCTCGCACATTCCCATTATATTTATGGCCTCCAGAGACAAAACTCTGCCAACCTTCAATGGCGAAGAGGGTGACAACGAAGACATTATCTTTAAGCCTATCCAGGGCACAGAGCTATTGAGCCGCGTCAAGACAGTCCTAAAAGAAAAAGCGCTACGTGACGAGCTGCGCAAAAAAGAAGCACAGATCAGAGAGTTGTCTCTGACTGATAATCTGACATCTCTCAAGTCATCTCGATATCTGGACGAGTTTTTGCAGATCGGCATCAGGCAGGCCAAGCGTTATAGCGTGCCTCTTAGCATAGTCATGCTGGAGTTGGACAGCCATGCCGATTTGCTCAAAACACTCGGCAAGCAGCAATTTGATCAGGTACTCACTCAGATTGCCCACCTTGTTGCCAAGCAGATGCGTGAGTCCGACATCGTGGTTCGTACCGGGGATTGTGAGTTTAGCGTAGTATTGACTTGCACGACTCGCGAGGGTGCAATCGAGGTAGCCGAGCGCTTGCGCAATTCGGTGCATAATGCCAATCTGGCTGGGATGGAGACTCCTATTACAGTATCGCTAG
>Ga0233442_1001948_pt1 | contig 14491 bp, 18 predicted proteins | sample SI_123_September_3_FD_182789 | JGI IMG/M metagenome (GOLD analysis project Ga0233442, IMG submission 182789) | Seawater microbial communities from Saanich Inlet, British Columbia, Canada - SI_123_September2016_150_MG | ecosystem: Environmental > Aquatic > Marine > Inlet | place: Canada: British... | reverse complement strand
AACCAAACTTTTGACATTAAACGATTTAATACATCTGGATTTCTTTCTATAATAGACTCCATAAAGACAGTGGACTCTTCAAGTAAAAGATGCTCTTCAACGACTTCCCTAATACCATCTTCAAGCATAATACTTTCGTAAATTACGACAATCGGTATACTAATAAAACCACCAGTAGCAGAACCTCCTATTGCCCCCCCCAAAAGGGCTCCTAAAAGGGTGGCTCCTCCATCTAAAAGGGATAATGTCATTAGGGAGACACCAGTAAGTACGCTATTTTGAGTTATCTTCTCGGATGTTTTTATAACTTCATGGTAGCCACTTTCACTAATAATTTGAACCGCCTCTGCTTTTTGTGAGGAGTAAGTCTCTAAGCACCCTCCCCAACTATTTACACTAAATAATAAACTTCCAATAAGCCCTAAGCATTTTGCTTGTATCTTCATTGTGTAATCCTTTGATTCTTACTGACTTCAGTAAGAATTTTTATAAACTTTATCATCCAGATATGTATCAAAATCTAGTTATTAATAATTCTAATTCTAGTTACTGATATCCAGTTTTTATCTGCGCAAACAGAATCCCTCTTTTGTTCTTTATAGGCACAAGTAGCATCAATACTAATTTTACTATTACTTAACAAACGAAATGTTCCAACTTCAGTTAAACAAGTGCTTTTAGAAGAGTAACAAATTCCTCCTGCCTTATAGGATTTTACTAATTTATCCTTTGTAGCACTTAACTTTTTTTGTAGGGAAATAACTTCTTTTTGAGAGTTAATTAAGTCATCTTCAATAGTGCTTGCAAATGTTGACATCGAAGTAAGTAGAGTTAATCCAATTAATAAATTTTTCATAATAATTCTCCATGTATTTAAGTAATGATTTTCGATTTCGAGTAACCATTTTTTTAATTTTTTGTTGTGGAGAATATACTGGAACATTGCGCGTCGCGCAAGAGTCAACTCAGAGGAGTGTATTTCTTATATGAAAAAATTTTTGTTAGCAAAAGCGAAAATGGCTAAAATTGTATTATCGACAATGAAAAGTGGTGGAGGTTGTAACAAGCTAGTTGAACGAGGTCTTACTACGAATCAAATGTTTGATGTTGTTTGGGCCATACCTAGAGTTGATAGGAAAAAGGTTCTTTTACTCAGCTCTCAGGGCATGTCCAGAAATGCCATTGCCAAAGAATTTGGCTGTGCAAGAGTAACTATAACACGAGTTTTAAAATCAGTTGAGACTTAAGTATAAAAATATTTGGAGGTTTAACTATGAAAATTCAACTTGAGCAATCACTTAAGAAACACTTAGAGCAAAATGCGATTACGCAAAATCAACTGGCCACTAATATCGGGATTAGGCCTAGCTCAGTTCATGCTTACGTGAATGGTGCAATTCCGCGAGGCCTTGAGAGTATTATTAAAATAGCTGCTGAATTAAATCTAAGTCTGGACGAGCTGGTTTTTAATCAAAGACCAGCCTCAAGAAGTCAGAACATTGCTCTTTCAGAGAATGTGCTACTTGGGCTTTTAGGAAAATATGAACTGGTGATTTCTAAGAAAGAGTGATATTTATTAAAAAGCTAGCTTTTGCTTATAAAAAAAGGAAGACAAATGCCTAGAATTTCAGAAATTTTTGGGATCGCCGTGTATATGTATTGGTTTGATAACAAAAGACATAAAAAACCTCATATTCATGCTATATTTGGAGGTAACCAAGTTGTTGTCGATTTTAACGGCCAGATTCTTGCTGGATCAATAGGAAGAAGAGGCGATAAGTTAATACAAGAATTTGTTAAAGAACGTAAAATAGAGTTGGAGAGCGCATGGTCTTTAGCTATTAAAGGAGAGGATTTACCATGGATCAATCCAATATCGTAATTCAGTCAGCAAAGGCATTAAAAAAACCTCAAGTTGAAGTCACCGCAACTGATGGTAAGATTTATATTGTCGATTTAAACGACTATTCAAAAGTAAAATGCTTTCCGACTTCTCAGTCTGAATGGGAAAAAGTTGGAATATCAACTTACGGCTTTAATTTAACATGGTCTTCAAGGTTTGAGGTTCATGTTGACCAATTAATCGATGCCGCTATTTCATCAACAGATATTCAGCTACATGCTTGATTTGTTATTAAATGATTTTTATTTTGTCTTACATTAAAGTAATTCTCAAAACCCATACCCAAAAGAACCAACATAAGCACTAGACTTCTCAGTAACATCCTCTACTTTGAGTTGGCTCATATAAGCAATCACAGCAAGTGAGTAGTTTTTCTCCTTACCAAAAAGATAATTTGCACCAAGACTAAAATCAATTCCACTAGCCTCTCCCACGATATATCCAAGCGAGCTAAGTGCTCCAAGGCTTTTAGATAAACTCCAGTAGGGTTTTAGCGAAACTCTGTGCACGACCTTTGGTGAAAGCGTAATTGTTGTGCTTGAGCTTTGCCCCACAATAAAATAATTTAACATATCGTAATTTATTCCAAGGCTTAATTTCTTCGAGAGATTTTTTGAAACACCAACTCCCAGTTCAGGCAAAAGCCCATCAGTACTTACAGACTCAGATGCCAGAGATGAGTCAATATTGGTAAACATAACTCCTGCTAGATTTATTTTATAGCGGTAGTTTTTATTAAGCTGATTTTTATAACTTACACCGACTTTAAGAAGATTCATAGAGAGAGTATCATCTCCCTTGATATTAACAACACCAAGTTGTGAGCTTATCCCATATTTTTTAAGTTTGGCTTTTGTTCTTCTCTTCTTTTTAGGCTTTCTGTTTGCAATCATTTTTTGTTTCTTTTTAAATATTTCAACTTTTTTAATATCGATAAAATCAGAAGAGATATAGATTTTTAAAGAAGTACCTTTTTTAATCTTTCTCCAATTTTTAATATGAGAATTGTCTTGAAGTATCTTTTGCACCATGGGTGTTTTATTATTAATAATAGAATCGTCTTTAACAAACTTTGAAATAATTTTTGCAAGCGTTGTTTTTTTAGATGCCTTGTACTTTATTAAAGTAAAATCTGAACTGGCGTAAGAAGAGCTTGTGACAAATAAAACTAAATAAATAACAACTCGAAAAAACAAGACTTAACTCCTTGGTATTTAGTCACTGGCATAAATAATGGTCAAATTTACATAAACATAAGCTTATTATAGCAAAAACCAGACGGGTTTAAAGAGGGATAAGTTACCTAAATGATAAGTTTTTAAGATTATCTTCTCAATGAATTCAAGAGCTGGTCGATAATACTAAGGTAAAGCAACTTTAAGGCTAATTATGAAACTACTAAATTTAATGATCCTATTATCTACCAGCCTGCTCTATTCATGCTCAAAGGGAGACCTTGAGGCTGCTGCAAAAAATGCCTTGGAGGGAGAAGGTGCACCAGTTGAGGAGCAAGCTGCTCAAGAGCAAGACTCAGCTCCTAGCGCTCAAAACCTAACACCTTCTAACGGAACTGAAGACACAGAAAAAATCATTACTCTGAGCTACACTGACGCAGACTCTGATCTCGCCACTGCTTGTAGTATTGATACTTTATCAAACATAACTGAGACAACAAGTTGTTCGTGCTCAGGTGGCGTGTGCAGCGCTGGAGTTACAGGAACCTCTGGCTACTATGGAGCCGCTAGTTTTAACTATACAGTCACAGCGAATACTGCGGTATCGAATTCAATTGCAGTAAACTTCACAATTGATTCAGTAACGATAAGTTGCCCTACAGGTTTTGTTGCAGTTGACGGTAATGGTGTACTAGGTACAAATGATTTTTGCGTTATGAAATACGAAGCCAAGTGTGATGGGGTTGGAGCTTGTGATCAAAACGATATTACAAGTCTTCCTGAATCGATTGCAGCAGGTACTCCATGGGTAAGTATTCGAGCTGATGAGTCAGCACCAACAGGGGCAGGCACTGGAGCACAAGCAAGATGCGAAGCTATGAGTGAAGGTGGTTTCACCGGAACCTTTAGTTTAATTTCAAATCCAGAATGGATGACGATCGCGAGAGATATTGAAAACACAGCCAGTAATTGGTCAGGAGCAAGTGTTGGCTCAGGCATGATACCAAGAGGGCACTCAGACAATTCACCCTCAAGTGCACTAGCAGTAACAGACGTAAATGATCCTTATATAGGAACAGGAAACAATTCTGGCGAAGCCGCAGGTTCAGGTTGGGAACAAAAAAGAACGCACACCCTATCCAACGGAAGCGAAATTTGGGATCTCTCAGGAAACGTCTACGAGTGGACAGACTGGGATGCAGGATCAGCAGGGTTTACTCTAGGTCCAATCGATGAGGCAACGGGATGGAAAGAACTATCAGTAGCTCAAACAGGCTCACTTTTAAACGATGATTTTTTACCAAACGGTGCATATACATCCACAAATTCTTTTGGGCAATGGTATGGTGGTTCTGGGGGCGCTGCGCTTCGCGGTGGCAATTGGTTCAATGGTTCGACCGCCGGTGCGTTTTCGTTGCTTTTGTTCCTCGATCCGACGGTCTCGGTCTCGAGCTTTGGGTTCCGTTGCTCCTATCGACCGTAAGCATCATTGCCTCATCTAGCACATTCAGCTGTCAGGCACTTGAATTCTTGGACTTTTGGCTCTTGGAATTTTATTTTAAACTTTTTAGCTAAAGCAATTTTAGCTTTTTCAAGAACCTTCTCTCTTTTCGCCGAAGGCGAGCGATTTTTTTTTAGTCTAGTTTTAAAGTTTCTTTCGGAAAGCATTCGGAAAGTTGCCCTTGCTTTCCGCATCTTTCCGCAAGTTTCCTTAGCTTTCCGCATCTTTCCGCAAAAAACATTCATTTTTGCTATAAAACACATGTTTTTCCGTAATTTTGCGCATCTGTTTCCGCAAGATGCCGCAAGTTGCCGCATCTTGCGGAAAAGAAACTTGAACTTTCAAAAATAAGGGGATATTAATAAATATTACATAAGGAATAATATTGCAGGTTTTTTCAGGTGAAAGATAAGAATAAATTAGAGGATATAAGCGTCATTGACACAGCTCAAAAGTTGGGAGTTTCTACCAGAAGCGTTATAAACTATATCAAGAGTAAAGAAATCCATGCCATTAAGGTCGGAAAGGCTTGGTATGTAAATAGAGCTTCCCTAGACTCCTTTATCCTAAAGTATAAGTTTTCTGCTAAAGAGATCACCAATCGGTCACCTAGTTGTGAAGTAAGAAAGGAGACGAGTACTAATAAAAAATACTCAGTAAAAGATTTAAGGCTTTTTTTGAAATTACAAGAGTTGATGCCTTATGGTTGCTTGAGCGAAATCGAAATAAACGAAGAAATATTAGTGACAGTATCAAGGCTACATCTTGATGCACTAAAATATATTGGCAGTGGATACTACTCGTTTGGTGCCGAAAATAAAATGCAACACTATGAGAAATCTCGCGAGAAGATTGCAGGAATAATAGCTATATTATACGGAGTAAGCTTAGCTAACACAAAGGTAAGTAACCTTTTAAATAAAATTGAAGATGAACTCCTTCCGGTATACTCATCATTAATAAAAAGGATGGATAAAAAAATTGAAAGACCCAAAGATTTATAGCGACTGTTATCAAACAGCAATAACAATTTTTAGTAAGACAAAATCATTTCCTAAAGCACTACGCCCAACGCTAGGAAGAAAAATTGAGGAATCGAGCCTGAACTGTTTATTAAGTATTAGAAAGGCAGGAGTGACAACAGGTGATAAAAGGTTACTTAATCTGTATAGCGCATCAGACTCCTTGGATGAGATGAGAACATTAGTTCAATTGTCTAAGGATATGCAGGCCATGAATATTTCTGGGTTCTCTGAGATTACTGCACTTACAAAACAAATAGGTAGGGAGATTGGTGGATTTATTAAGTACGAGCAAAAATCAACTCATCGATAGAGTTTCTGACTTTGAAAATCTTTTAACTGCATTTAGGCTATGCTCAAGAGGTAAAAAGAGTACTGGTGGTTATCAGCATTTTTTATTCAACTATGGTGAAAAACTAAAATCAATAGAGCAAGAAATTAAAGAAACAAATAATTTTAGATGGTCTGGACACAGAGAGTTTTATGTTCATGATCCCAAAAAAAGAAAGATAATGGCCGCCCCTTTTAGAGACAGGATAGTTCATACGGCCATTCATGAGATTCTAAACCCAATAATTGATCACGAACTGGGTGCCCGAACTTTTGCTTGTCGTATTGGTCTTGGCAATAGAGCAGCATCAATAAGAGTACAAAAGCAGTTAGCAATGATGAAGCAAGAGAGATATTGTGTGAAACTCGATGTTCAAAAATACTTTGCAAGTATAAACCATGAAGTCCTCTACAATATGCTAATAAGAGAGTTCCCAGACAGTAGTTTAAATAAGATTATCTTTAGTTTAATCCGCTCCAACAAGCAGCTTAACAGTAGAGGAAAAGGTATACCAATTGGAAATTTAACATCACAGTTATTTGCAAATTTTTATTTAACTGGGATTGATAAAAAAGCTTGTGAATTACTTGAGATTGATTTTGCACAAGATCACTTCGAAGAGAAAGCAATGTATATTCGTTACATGGATGATATGGTTATTATCGCGACATCAAAAGATAAAGCACTAAGTGTGGCAACGCAGTTAGTGAAGCTGGCAAAAAAAGAATTAAAGCTAGACATACCAGACAATAAATATATTGTGCTAGGAAATAATCCTATCCCTTTTCTTGGCTATGTTCTTGATGACTTTGGTTTTAGAGTTTTAAGACGAAACGAGAGGAAGTTCACTAAAAAAATCACAAGACTAAAAAAGCAAGGTTACAACATGGCTTACTTAGCACAGGTTAAACAATCATATGAAGCATGGAGAGATTTAAATTAATGGTGTGAAATCGTAATGCCCTTTTTTCTGGGGGCGCTGCGCTTCGCGGTGGCAATTGGAACAATGGAACGAACGCCGGTGCGTTTACGTTGAATTTGAACAACGATCCGACGAACTCGAACACGAACATTGGGTTCCGTTGCTCTTGCTTACGCTGTCAGACTTGGGAGAAATATAAGTGTAGGAAGTTTACAAGTAAGCTTGTAAGCCACTTTTCTCAAACTTTGAGAGCCCAAGGCACTTCGATTTTATTCCTGGGCTAACCACTGGATTTAATTATCCGGTGGAGTCCGAAATTTAAATTTTTTTGTTGGAAAAGGTATTTGAACACGATCACCATTTTCCAAAATCTTATAAAGTGGCTCTGGTTTACTCTCATTTTTAACTTTTTTATTACGCTTAGGTTTTGATTTGTATTCAGGAAATAATTTAATTATCTTTTTGTTTGCCCATTTCAACCGGTCTTTATAGGAAGAGAGCTTTATGCCCATTCTCGTCGCAAGCTCGCTTTGAGTTGGCTTTTCAGCCTCAATATAAAAATACTCTGCTCTTATAGCCTGTGCTTGCTCAGGGGTTAATTTGTTCCAAAGTAGTTCAAACCTACTGGCCCAAAATGGTGTTTTATTTTCGGTAATTTTATTAATAAGCTCTAGGTTTTTAATATACCTCCTCTCTGTATAGCGTGGCCATATCTCCTTAATGTCTTTTATTAAGTCTCTTCTTTGTTTCATACAGCGAGCAACTGCAAATAAATCATCATGGCCTATATTAAACTCACCTCGCTTATAGAGAAAATTAAAGACAACCTCATCTAAATTATCGGGAGCAGATGCAAATATATCATGGGCCATTGTGTGGCCATAGCCTAAGCTTGCCGGAATATAATTGAGAGTACTTTCATCGAGGTAGAGATTGGAGTCTAACTCTTCGTTCTCTTCTTCTACCTCAAAGACTTGATTATTATCAATTTCAAAAGAGTAGGAAGTTAAAACCTCGCCTATAGTCAAGTCAATATCAGAGAAGCCTTGATCTGATAAACTATCTATCTCTAGGTGATCAGCACTAAGCGAGTGGAGTTTTTCAATTCCGTTAAACAGTACATCAAGCCCTGACTTTTCCTTACTATCATAGCGTAGTAACTGATTATTAATAAGATACTCTTCAATTTCAAAGCAGCCCTTAAATATACTATTTGAACTCGCTTTGTTGTAATCAATTGTTCCGGTACAAGATTTTGTCTTAAACCATGATAAAGCTTTGCACAGCTCTTCAGATTCACAACGAGTGCTAGCTTTGTGGTTGTCTTTGCCTTTTCTAGCACAAGGACTTGCATTGGCTTTTCTTACTCTCATTGTCATTCCTAGCTTTTAAAACAAACTATTAATAGTTTAACAGGTGTAAGAATTTTTCAAATTATTTTTTAATTTTTTTTGAAAAGCAATTTCAAACAGATAGGAAATAAATGACCCTATAAGCGTTTCTATATATGAGGAGTCGTATTTTGATTTTTGTTTGTGGAATTTAATTATTTATCGGACTAGACATCTAATACCTTAATACAAATTGAAACTTTTTTCAAGTTCTTTTTCTATTATGGTTAAATTTTTCAAATTCAAAAAACTCTTTCTAATTTTAATTACTACCAACTTTAACAAGGAGAAATTTAAAAGTAATTTTTAGAAAGTGCCTGCCAAAAAAATCAAAACTAACAATCAAACAACATTCAAATGCGCCTCTTCTTAACTGTGGTGAAGTTCGTGTAGAATTTCACCCTAATTCTTAAGGAGAATTAACTATGCCTTTGATTTCAATTAAAAAAATGTGCAAGTCTATTTCTAGCTTCTTCATTGAAGATCAATTTCATGAAAAAAATTATGCAGAACTTCAACAAATGTATGAAAAAAGTCACCCAAAATTAAAGAAACAAAAGCTTGGAGACCTATTAAAACCTGTTATCTGTGATGGAAGTATTGATGATACTTACTTTAGTACCAATATCTACCCTTATATAGGATTCTCAAAAGAGATGAATTGGGGATATTCAGGGTGTGGTCCTCAAGTGTTGGCATTGAATATAATCTTTTTATTTTCAGAGGGTGATGGAGCCTTTGCAAGAAAGCATTATCAAAGCTTTTTGCAAGATTTCCTAAAAGCAAAGAAACAAAATGAAGACTTAGAAATATCAGTCACAGATATTAACAGGTGGATTCATGCAAGGAAGAGAAAACCTGCAACAATTTTAAGGTTAGTTAAAAAAGGAGATAAACTTGTTTAGTGGAAATACAAAAAACACAGAAACTAAGAAAGAAATGAGTAATACTGAAGCCTCTTCTGTTGCTATCATGATTGGTGGTGCCAGTGGCATATTCTTAATAAATAAGAATATGCATAAAATTGAAAACTGGCACTTCAATCATTTTGAAGAGATTTACCTCGTCTGCTTTGGGCTTGCTATCATGCTGACTATCTTTTTAATTTTTATGCTTAAAAAGAAAACTGCTGATATGGATAAACGAGCTTTTCTTCTATCCCCCTTATGGGGGAAGGGAGTGGCAAATATTGAAATCGGTAAGACAAAGGATGGAATTGATATTCATCTGAATGATGAGAGTCGCTCTGCTCATGTTCAGGTCATTGGAACCACAGGAAGTGGAAAAACGAAAAGTGTTGTGATTCCTTGGAGTATTAGAGATTTAAAACGAGGAAAGTCAGTTGTCATTATTGATGGAAAAGGAGCAAGTGATCTACCAGAAGAGATTTTTAACATTATAGAGACTTCTGAGATCGCTTGTAAGCAGCTTCACTTTGATCTTGATAATCCTGATCAGTCTGTAAGTATAAATCCTCTAAGGCATGGCACAGCTCAACAGATCACCGATCGAATCTTTAGCTCCTTTGAGTTTCAAGACCCTTTTTATTCGGCAGTTCAGTACGATATTTGTGGGTATTTGATCAAGCTGATTATTGATACGAAGAGAGTCGTCACTTTTAAACAGCTCTACATCCTTTTAACTGATGATAAGGAATTATCAAAACTTATAAGTGAGTTGGATGTTAATCGTGTGTTTCGAGATAAATTAAAGAATTATTTGAGAGAATCAGTAAAAGATAGACGAAATAAGATGGCCGGACTGATAAGCCAGATTTCTCCTTTTGCTAATAGTGAAATCGCTGAGATTGTAAATTGCGTTGATGACAATTCATCTTTGAGTAGTTTAATGCTTAATTCTTATGATCCTCAAATCTTTATTTTCTCAATACCGACTCTTAAATATCAAAAGCTAGGGCATCAACTAGGAAAACTTATCTTACAAGAGCTTGCTTGGTGCATAGGAGAAAGGGAGAGGCTTAGAGATAATAATTTTACTTCGGTGATATTAGATGAGTTTCCAGAGTTTATTTATGAAGGCTTCATAAGCATATTAAATAAAGCAAGATCAGCAAAAGTGGCAATGCATCTTTGTCATCAGGCCTTAAGTGACTTTACGGCCATATCTGAGAGCTTTGCTAGAAGTATCAATACAAATACTAATGTGAAGTGCATCTTAGGACTTAATGACCCCGAGACAGCAGATTTTTACGCTAGACACCTTGGAACACTGACGACTGAGAAATACACCGAACAAACAGTAGAAGGTGGTTTTTTTAGAAACAAAGAAGAAACGGGCAGAGCTTCAATGCGAGAAGTAGAGTCATACAAGATTCATCCAAATATTCTTAAAGGCTTGTACCAAGGTAAGGGAGTGATTCATCTTCCTACCAAGCGTGGAGTAGTTACAGAAGAAATTATGTTTAAAGCATTTAACCATTTGGAGGAGAACTTTGGGTAATATTAAAATTACAGATAGGGATTTAAGATTGTTACTTGATCTTTACCAAAATACCTTTTTGGCCTTGTATCAAATACGAGATAGGCATTTTAATAAGTGCGCACGATCAACGATTTATAATCGCTTATCAAAATTAATAAAAGGAGAGCTGATTGAGTCAATGAGAGTGAACCTTAATGCCATTCAGAGACAAAGTGAAGATATAGGAGCTATCTACTATGTGACAAAGAAAGGGTTCAGATTAATGATCAAATATCATAGCAAGAGCATAAAAAGAGTTTCTCCTGTGCCAATTAATTTGAATCAACTACAGCATGATTTAATACTAACAGATACAATTAAAATGTTAGACTCTCAGTTTCATAACGCGCAAGTAGTTAATTCAAAACTCTTCGTTAATTCATTTAAAGAAGAGAGGCAAGTCCCTGATGGAGTGATTCTTTTTAAGAATAAGAAATATGCTCTTGAAGTAGAATTAACAGCTAAATCAAATATGAGATACAGAGATATTATTTCAAACTATAGGACGAGTTCTGAATTTGAAAGTGTTCTCTATCTTGTAAAAGATGTCGCAATTCAAGGTAAAATGGGTGCGATCATTACAGGGGTTCAAAATAGCTACAGAAAGTCAGATGATACCGACAAATTTTATTTTTGTACTCTTTCAGCCTTTTTTAATGAACGCAGACAAGGAAGTTTTAGTAACGGAGTTAATTTTCTAGGTGGTGCAGTTAATAATGAGAGTGAGATTTTTAGGGGAGATATATGAACTTTAAAAATAAATATATGCTACGTGGTAAAATAATAAATATGCTTAGTTGGTTTTGCAGCTTAACAAGTTTGATTTTAGTTTATGGGCTTATTAAATGGCAGAAGGTCTTTTATTTTGGTGATAGAATGTATCGTTATATAAACCTAACAAATCCAAGGCATGTTCTAGACTTATTTGAAAATTACTTTTTAATAGGAGGATATTCAATTTTTCTGTGCTTATTAATAGCTTTCCCAATAGATTTATTAATCAGAAAAACTATCATTCGCCTTTAGTTTCAGGGTCAAACATTATCAAACACAGACTCAAACTGCGTGTTTGACCCTATGTTTGGGTTAGATCAATCAAAGTTTAGCTCAACACCTTAAATCTACTTATTATTTTCTAAAAATCCCCAATCCTTCCCCCTCGCATTTTTGCTGACCACTCACCCCCTACGAGAGTAAGTGGTCAGCAAGCGGGGGGAAGGATTGGGGAATAAAATAATAAGTAAGGTGGTGTGTAGTGTGGTGGTAGGTGGTGGTTAAGGTAAGGAAAGAAAGAAAGAAAAAAAGAAAAAAAGAAATAAGGAAAAGATATATGGAGGGGAAAAGTAAAAAAAAAGAAAAAATAAAAATAAAAAAATGGAGAAGTATGACAGAAGAAAAAAATAAAAAGAAGAATAAGAAAGATAAGAAGTCGGAGAATAAGATCGAGAAAAATTCGGTGAAGCGAATAAAATGGCAACCGAGCCGAATTTACCTTGTGCCAAAGCGGTTAATAGAGGATGAAAAAGAGAGGCTTTTTAGTGAGTTATCAGAAATTGTCTTTGAGATGAATCAAATCTTTAATTTAAAACCTCTGGAGGTCTATGAAAAATAAAGTCAGTTATAAAATTGCAATATACATCAGGGTGTCAACTCAGGAGCAAGCGGATAATCCAGAAGGTTCAATTAGAAATCAAAGAGATCGGCTTGAAGATATGGTTAAGTTTAAAAATTATGATGATAACTTTGGTGAGATTGTTGACGTCTTTGTGGATGAAGCCAAGTCTGGAAAAGATACCAATAGACCTGAGCTTCAACGGATGCTTAGAGAAATTAAGAAAGGCAATATCACTTTAGTTATGGCCTCAGAGCTTTCTAGGATTTCCAGAAATATTCAAGATTTTGCTAAAATTTGGAATATGATGAAAGAAAAGAAATGCTCGTTTTTCTCACTGCGTGAAAATTTTGATACCACAACGGCGGCTGGGGAAATGGTTCTTTATACGCTGGCCAATTTATCTCAGTTTGAGCGTCGCCAAGTTAGTGAAAGGGTTTCAGCTAATTTTATTGCTCGTGCAAAGCGTGGACTTTCAAATGGCGGCGTTACTCCTGTTGGTTACAAAAGAATTGAAGGGAAGCCAGGATATCTTGAAATTGATGAAGAGCATAAGGAAGTGGTTGAAAAATGTTTTGATTACTTTTTACAAGAAGAAACTCTGGCCTTGACAGCGAAGAGACTCAATAAAGAAAATTATCAACTCAAGGCCAGAATGTCGGGAGGCCGCGTAACCAGTAAGCATTTTAATGTTGAAAATCTTTACCGGATTTTAAAAAACAAAGCGATGATAGGAATTAAAACCTATGAAGAATTTGGGGAAGTCCATGAAGTAAAAGCGGTTTGGAAGGCAATTATACCTAGAGGCAAGTTTGATAAAGTTCAGAACACTCTGAAAAAGAATCGCTCGGTGAAAAAATCGGCAAGCACTAGACGCTATCCCTATATTTTAACAGGTCTTGTTTATTGTGCTGATTGTGGTGATCGACTTTGTGGAAAATCTGCTCATGGGGCCAGTGGTAAGGTTGGGTATTATGAGCATGGTTGGAGATACAGAAAAAATTATTGCAAGACTGATAAGATGCATAACTGTTCTAGTCCAACTAGATTCTCGGCGGAAAGGGTTCACGAACTTGTGCTTGAGAAAGTCACTAATCTGATTCAATCTGAGCAGATAGCAAAAAAGCTTTTAACTCAGGCCAAGGGAATTGATAAGAAAGACCCGATTAAGGTCGAAATAAGGCGTTATCAAAATCGTAAGATTAATATTGATAGAAAGCTTGAAATGCTAACGGAGAGACTGACAGAGCTTCCAAAGGGAATATCTGCTACACCTCTTTATGGAAAAATGGAAACACTGCAAAAGCAAAGAGATGAACTTGATCGCAACTTGGAGGAAAAAAGAAGAGATTTAAAGGGGTTAATGGAAGTCCCAGTGGATACTGAGAATTGGAAAGAATTTTTGAAGGTATTCGGAGAAATATTTAAACGACATTTAACTACTGAGCAGCAGACAAAGCTCATTAAAAAACTCATCTTCAAGATAGAGCTTGGAGCTAAAGATTTGAAAATTCACTACTTTGTGGGAGAAGACCACATAAAAAGAGAGCTGGCCGATTTGGCCAGCTCTTCTTTTTATTGGTCTAAAAACGATGTGGCTACTTGTTCGGGTAGCTTGACAAATGGTGGCCCGGGGGAGACTTGAACTCGCACAGTATTGCTACCGGTGGATTTTGAATGTTCTGTGGTCACCATTAGTTTCGCGTGAGCTGCAATTAACTTGCTAAGACGACCACTAACGATATAGGACCACTGCTATCATATTGAAAATAAAGGAAAATTGACTTTTATTGTAAATGTGCGTATAGTCTTCAGATATGCAAAAAATTAAGAGATCAATACTTTCTACAATTCTTAAGAAGCTAGAGAATAATCCGGCCGTGGCGCTTCTGGGTGCACGGCAGGTTGGAAAATCAACTTTAGCGAAAGAGATCGTAGGTCACTATAAAAACGCGATCTATTTGGACCTAGAACTTGATTCTGATAGAGAGAAAGTTGAAAAAGATGCGGAACTTTTTTTCAAGGTAAATCAGGGGAAATTGATTTGTTTAGATGAGATTCAGTATTTACCTAATATCTTTAGAACACTTAGAGGTGTTATCGATAAAACGAGAGATAACTCTCAATTTCTCATTTTGGGATCGGCTTCAAGA
>Ga0233442_1001934_pt1 | contig 14595 bp, 13 predicted proteins | sample SI_123_September_3_FD_182789 | JGI IMG/M metagenome (GOLD analysis project Ga0233442, IMG submission 182789) | Seawater microbial communities from Saanich Inlet, British Columbia, Canada - SI_123_September2016_150_MG | ecosystem: Environmental > Aquatic > Marine > Inlet | place: Canada: British... | reverse complement strand
CACTAACAAACAACAACTGCACTCCAGTTTTGGTTGATCTTTTAATACGAGTGATTTTTCTGTACTCTTCATGAATACTTTCAAGAAATGGATTGTTCACTAGTTTGATTACACCTTTCGGAAATATTTCAGTAACTATTGACTTAGCATAATTGTCTCCAACCCAGATTTCATCTGGCAAATGTTTCACATTGGATCGTACAAAACGCTCATAGTAATTAACCCAATGATCAAGAAATGTAACACTATGTACTTTTTGCTGTTTAGCAAGCTCTAGCGCCTCCCATTCTAGTGATGATTGCCAGCTTGTTCCGCACAATAACCAATCAATCTGACTAATAGCTTCTCTTATTTTGATATTGTTAATTTTTCCAAGTTTTCGTTCAAAGATTTCTACTGCGGGTCCACTTAAGCAAAATAGAGGATCTAATTTTTCTCTTAAAACATAGCTGCTAATTATTTCTGAACCACCCGCATCATGACAACAGACAGCAAACACTATTTCTCACCTGTAAACATATGATCAAGTTCACCATTTTTCATGCTATTCAGATTTATATCTCTTCTTATTTGATGTTTATATGGCTTTGAATTTAGCCTCCTAGTAACTACTTTCATTTTATTTTCATCAATTAAATTCCAATAAAAACCTTCTTTTTGCACCAAAAAATCACTATCAGAAATATCGCCATTCATTATTTTTCTGACAGAGTCAGCCAACAAATGAAAAGCTTCTTTATAGACACTTACCCTTACATCCTTATAACAGGTTGCTTTACTTAGATCTACAAATGCAGCAGATATTATTTCTCCTTTATCTATCCCCTCTGACATCAAATGCACTGTCACACCTATAGGGTGATTATTATAAATAGCCCACTCAACACAAGTACAACCTCTATAGTATGGCAGTATTCCTGGATGAGCATTTATAACACCAAACGAAAGTGAATGTAACAACCCTTCTTTTATTATTCTTGGGGTTCCAGCATTTATCAAAATGCTTACCTTATGCTGGTCAATAATTTCTATACACTTCTTACTATTATGATTATCAACTGAATATATTTTTATATTTTCTGCAATTTTATTTAAATCCAATGACGGTAATTGATTACCAGTCCTCTCTTTGTGAATTTCATAATTTCGTTTAGAGTATTCTTTTTCATCAATTATTATTATTGATGGTGTCAAATTTTTTGCCAGAAAGGCATTTAAATAATAACCGCTTAATGGATCTCCAGCAGCTATCAATAATCCAAAATTCATTTACCTACATCTCCTTTAGACTATGAAGGCTATCAATATTAAGCCAAACCTTTTCAAAGGCCTTAATGATTAAATCAATATCATTGTCTGATAAATCATGTACGCACATTTCAAATCCGATAAACGTTTCATTATGTAATTTTTCGGCAACTGGGCAGATTCCTTTTTCATAACTTATACCTTGTCTTGTCTCTTTTAAATTCCATGGAAAGCCATGTGACCCATATGCAATTTTATTCTGATACATCGGTAACAAATGTATATTTGCATACCCAGCTGTAAGCCCAGAAACGCCTTCAGCCTCTAGAGCCTTAATAATTAGCTCTCTAGTCACACCTAACTTGTCAATGTCGACAATCAGTGCATATATATAATACACATGAGTGCAATCATCTCTAACAATCGGTAAACGCAATCCGTCCAAGTCTTTTAGCCCTTCAGACAATTTCTCTGCAGCTTGTTGTCGAGTTTCAACAAGACCCTTTAATTTTTTCAATTGTTCTATGCCAATAGCACATTCAATTTCACCCAATCGAAAATTATGTCCAATCATATTACTTAGGTTTGTAACACCCTTGTCTTTAACAACTGCTTCTGCATGATTTCTAATTAGTCGCATACGATCAGCAAACTCATCATCATTGGTGACAAGAACACCACCTTCACCTGTATGAATATGTTTATGATAATTTAGACTATACCCACCAATATCTGCCAGTGTACTGGCATATTTTCCATGATAAAAAGCACCTGGCGCTTGTGCAGTATCAGAAATAACTTTAAGATTATACTTTTGAGCTAGTGACATTAATGCATCCATATCAACAGAATGGCCAAAGATATCTACCGCCATGATCGCCTTTGTTTTAGACGTAATATTGGCTTCAACTGAGACAAGATCTAAGCAAAACGTCTCGTTCTCTATATCAGCAAAAATAGGAATTGCATTCCAGTGTAAAATTGCCGTTGCACTTGCACACATGGTCCAAGGTGTGACTATAACCTCATCACCTGGCTCAATCCCTATTGCTCCAACGGCAGCCACCAACCCTGAAGTCCATGAATTAACTGTAATTGCATGCTTAACTCCAAAATATTCCTCACACACCCTCTCAAACTCTTGAACCTTGGGTCCACCAAAAAAATCATCATCCCAGCAACCTAGGTATTGAGACAAAATACCGCTTTCAATCACTTGTTTAGCGGCGTTAACCTCTTCTATGCCAATAGAATTATATTTTTGAAAAGACTTTTCTATTGTTTTTTTTCCGCCATGAATGGCAAGCTTGTTATTAAAGTCATTCATTCTTGTCAATCCTGTCAATAATTAATTTCATTGATATTAGTGTATTTAACGCCTCTTTTCCAGTACACAAATATGATGCATTACCCTTAAGATGTTCTGAAAGTTGATCAACTACATTCAATTGAGAGTGCTGCATATTATTTAATATACTTTTTACTTCTGAATTTAGAATCTTATAACCTTTAAAAACTGAGTCATCTATTATATCTTGGAAATGTATTGCTGCACCTTCGTCATCATAACGAATTCTACCAATAGACGACATCAATTCAACAGTGTAATGGGAAAATATTTCCTCCCATGCTGATAAAAATACAATACTGCCTTTTTTAAACTCAACCTCTACATCAGGCTCATAATCTTCATCAGAAATTCGCTGTTTATTTATGTTTATTAGTCTAAATCGCTTCATTGGGCCTAGCCAATATTCTAGCAAATTAAAAAAATGTGATCCGTTATGAATAAACCCCTTAGAATACCAACACACTCCTTTTATACTTGTATTATGCTTATTTGACTTTAACAAGTTCTTTATCTCTATAGCGCCTGTGTCTGATCTACGCATGTAATTAACATACAACTCCGTGCCCTTCTGTTCACTCAAATCCACCATCTCTTGCGCTTCATGCAAATTGTATGACAACGGTTTTTCACATAATATTATTTTTGGCGCAGAAAGCTTTAAAATATTAGAAAGGATTTTGGCATGAGTTTTCGTAGTGGTAGCGATAATTACAACGTCCGGGCTGTGCTTTTTTATCGCTTCAGATAGATTGCTGTAGGCAGGCAAGTTGTATGATTGTGAAAAGATACTTCTTCGCTCCTTATCACTATCAACAGCGCCCAGCAATTCAAAATCTTTATGTTCACTAAATGCACGAGAATGAGTGTATGTGAACTCACCCCTCTCTAAGTGTAAATCATACTGTAAACCAATTTGACCTAGTCCAACTATTAAAACCCCATTTTTCACCTGTTAACTGTCCCCCTTACGGTGCACATTATTGTTAATTGCAACTAAATTAGGTCTACTTTTCAAAAATTGCACAACATCTAGACAGCTAAAGAGAATGTTTTCTTGTGAAAAATGTTCGATTATTATTTTAAGAAGATTGTAATCATGTTGCTCATCAAGTGTAAGTCCTAATTCTGGCCAGTCTAATTCAGGTGGAGCAACAAAATTAATTTTCGTAAATAACTGTGGATTATTGCGAATATGCAAGGTTACATGCTCATGATCTAGTAATTCATTTGTCATTGATAGAGATTTTTTAAGTACGTCAAGTGCAAATACTTGTGTATCCATACCATCTGGAAAGCTTCTAATATGTCCATTACTAACATAATCAGCATTATTTGCCTTATACATAAGGACTGTTTGCTCTACAATTTGAGGATCAATAATTGGGCAATCCCCTGTAATTTCAACAACTATGTCCGCACTTACAGAATCAGCAGCCTCAACAACCCGGAGCATTACATCATCTTCACTTCCACGAAAATAGCTAATATTTTCACTTATTGCAAATTCTATTAATCTGTCATCAGTTTTATTTATAGTTGTAGCTAGAACAATTTCATCAATAGACGGCACGCTTTTAAGCCTTTCAACCAAATAATGCAGTATAGGTTTGCCTAGTACAGGCATCATAACCTTTCCAGGAAGCCTAGTTGATGACATTCTTGCTTCAATAGTTGCTACAATTTTCATAACTTTAAGCCATGAAAAATTGCTTTAAGAATTCTAGCATTTGAAGAGATTCTATTTCCAAAGCGTGGCTTATCAATTCTTTTCTTTATTTTAATGGGTAATTGTGCAATACTTACTGAGCTCTTAGATGCAAAAATTGACAACTCGGTCCCAATAGAATTATATGAATCAAAATGACCTAGATTTTTATATACGTCAATATGGTAAGCTTTCATTCCGCATAACGGGTCTACAATTCCCCACTTCAACCTAGCTACCCAAGAAAAAATATATTCGGCTACTCTTTGAAATTTATCTCTATTGCCGATTACCACCTGAAAACCACTATCTATCAATTGAATATATTCTTCTAATAAATTTGCATCATGCTGCCCATCAGCATCAAAAGTAATTACCATGTAGCAGTTTAATTCGTCTGCCTTAGAAAAACCGCTATTTAGCGCACCATCATAGCCCTGATTATTTTCATGCATTATTGTTATCGCACCAGCTTTTTCCGCCATTACTTGCGTTTTGTCGGTCGATGCATCATTAACAACAATAACTACTCCGTATCTCCTAACTGATTGAACCACATCAAAGATTGTATTTTCCTCATTAAATGCTGGAATGATAATGGCTACTTGATGTTTGTCCATTTTATATAATCTCCAGTTTCAATGCTTCTTGCTATTTCTTTATTAAGAATCTTTTCTAATTCATAAGGTGGTAATGCATCCTTAGGGCAAGGCCTAAGAAATTCTAAATCATCCCCACGTATTTTATCGCCAACTGTTAAGTCTTTTTTAACACGAATAGCTCTCCTCTGAAGAACCACTGTTTCCTTTTCATTGTCTTCTACTTTTTTTATTTCAAACCCTAATGAATTTTCCAATTCCCTAGTTCTGTCAACCATACTCTTCCAAGCAACAAAATCCATTGAAAACTTATGGTCTGGACCCTCCCTAGTTGTATCATTTGTAAAATGTTTTTCTATAACACGGGCGCCTAATGCTACTGCCCCTAATACCGTAGCATGTCCAGGAGTATGGTCAGACAACCCTAAAATGGTGTTGGGATATCTTCTACTATATTCCTTAAGCACATTCAAATTGATATATTTAAAATTCTCTAGTGATGCTGTATAGTTTGTATTGCATTGCATCAATACTATGTCATTAGTTCGACGCAATAATGTTGACATGGCAATATCTACCTCATCTACAGTTGAAGCGCCTGTTGCTAATAATACAGGCTTTCCCTTAGAGGCGATATGATCGACAATTCCCAACCAAGTGATATCGCCAGATCCTATCTTGTAAGCGCTCAAGAAGTCGTCCACTTTATCTACTAACTCATATGAATACGGAGAGGTGAGGAAGGTAATTCCCGCTTTATCACAGGTTTCTTTTAATATAGGTGTCCAATCTTGATCTATTGATGCATCTTGATACACATCAAAGACACTTTTCTTCCATTTAGACTGGTGTGATTGCTGCCCACCAAGAGATTTGAAGCCTTGATTGCTTACAATAGTACTTGCAGTAAAATGCTGAAACTTAGCGGCATTTGCACCAGCTTCAGCGCAAAGATAAATCAAGTCCTTGGCACGCTCTATATCCCCATCATGATTTGCAGCCACATCAGCAATAAAATAGGTGGGATGATTCATGCCTATTATTTTATTTTCTATTATAATTTCTTTCATTCTATTTTTCTAATTCAATAAATTGTTGTTTTTATCATATTGATATTTCATTAATTTTATTACGTCTATAGCGCTAGGTAAATTACACTCTAGAGCCAAACCAATTTTCTTAACATCCAAAGCCATATTTTTAGGTCTATTCGCCTTAAATTTCATACTATCAACGCTAACTCTATTGATATTTAAATCAGAAAGCTGAAATATTTTAGCCATTTTTTTGCCAAAATCATATTTTGAAATACTATCACTACTCGTACAATGATATAGACCAAAAACAGGCCTATCAATTATCCTTCCAATAATTGACGACAAATCATCAACATGCAACGGAGAGAAATACACATCATGAAATAAATTTAACGGGGTCTTGTCAATCAAACTTTTAAGCATCCATTCAGCAAATGAAGCTCTAGATTCTAGCGTCCACCCGATTATATTTGTCCACCCGATTATATTTGTCCTTAAAACTAAGCCATTATTCATTAATTGTACTGGATCTTCACCCATAAGCTTGGTTTTTGCATATACATTAAGTGGATTTACCAAATCAGCTTCGTTATATGTACCTTGTTTTTCACCATCAAACACTGAATCGGTCGAAATATAGATTAACCTACCATTATTAGAATCTAAATAATTTGCTATTATCTCAGTTGTTTTAACATGAAGTTTCGTTGCCAAATCAACATTTTCTTCACATAAATCAACATTGACGATTGCCGCACAATGCACAACCACATCTGGCTTAACTTTATTTAGCCACTTATTAAGTAGCGGAATATCTGTTAAATCAAAACAATCCCATTCAATACCCTTTCCTTCTACACCTACACTTCTTGAGGTTGCAAATACCTTATTTGATTTTGATAAGCGCCTCACAAGTGCTGTGCCCAACATTCCACTTGCACCTGTAATCCCTATCTTCATCAATTCAACCTTTTAAACCCACCATGGCAAACAGGTCCATCTAATAATGCATCTATCGACAATTCACTATTTTCACAATCAGATATTATTTTAAATAAAGGCTCTAATACTTGAAGATAATTATCAATTTCTTGCTGCCCATGTTCTGTACAAACATATATTACATTTGAGGCAAGAATACCATTTTTAAGCATCTCTTGTGTGATGTAAGTTTTATACTTCAGCCAATCATCAGATTGAATCACAAAACCTATCATAGATGGTAAGCCGCTTACTTTGATAGGTAATTGATATTTCTCACTCAATTTTTTCCATTGTTCTCCAATTTCCTTACCTATATTGGCTATTAACTCCCAAGACCTAGTCTTTTCCATAACCTCTAAAGTCTTGAGTGCAGCTGTAGGTCCAATTCTTTCAGTCCAAAAAGTAGAGCTAATAAAGGTGCTTTGCGCAACATCCATTACTTCTCTTTTTCCAATTACAGCAGTAATGGCATACCCGTTTCCTAAAGCCTTGCCAAAAACTGCCATATCTGGCTCAACGCCATATACTTTATGAAGCCCACCATTGCTTTGCCTAAATCCAGATGTGCATTCATCAAATATTAGAATTATATTATTATTATCTGCTATCTTTCTTACCTTAGCCAGAAAGTCTTCTTGAGGCTCCTCATTGCGGGAGACCTCCATTTTTATTACACCAATATCATTGTTTTTTATAATATCTTCCAATTCGTCTATACGATTATAATTAAACGGAATCACACTCCCTTTAAGATCTTTAGGGACGCCTTTAGGGTTTAGACCTGGCAGAAGGTGTCCTGTAAGATTATCATCATCTCCTAGATTTGCGGATAAATACCAATCATGCCAGCCATGATAACCACAAATAGCTACCTTATCTTTACCAGATGCGGCTCTAGCTATTCTAATTGCCATTGCGTTGGCTTCACCTCCAGTTCTAGCCAATCTAACCATATCAGCCCAAGGATGCAACTCAACTAACTTCTCAGCCAAATATACTTCTTCAGGGCAATTAAATGTCGACATATTGCCATTTTTTACAGCACTTAACACTGCTTCATCAACTTCATCGTTTCCATAGCCCAATATATTGGTACCAATCCCCATGATTGACATATCAGTGTATTCTCTACCATCTAAATCCCATACCCTGCAGCCTTTAGCTTTCTGAAAATAAGACGGCCATTGGTTTGGTAAAAACATTTCACTGCGTTTTGACAAGAGCATATTTCCCCCTGGAATAACACGCTTAGCTCTTGTCCATAATTTTTGACCTTTACCTATACTTGACCCTTCATTGCGGACTAGATGCTGATTCTCTGTAAACACTTCTGGATTACTCCTTCTTAATTGCATAACTTTTTTCCACGAAAAATCTATTGTCGGATGAAAAAAATTGAAAATATTTTGCACTACATTAAAATCTTCAGGTTCATCAACCGTCCACCTTTCTGCGGACAAATCCTCAGAATTCTTTAGATAAAAATTCTTATAAGTATCAGAATTAATAATATAAGGCGTTACATGCTCCCTCTGAAAATTTCCCTTTGCCTGTTTATGCGCTTCTTCAAGTGCTTCAATCGAAACAACTTCTACATCTAATCCATCTGGGTAAGTAGGGGGCTCGCGATTACTAGCATAATCTGAATTGGTGTCAATAAACCCATTAATTACCTCATCAACGAGCGCACTATCCACCAAAGGGCAATCCCCTGTTATTCTTACAATAGCATCTGCTTCAAATAATTTTGCAGCATGGAAGTATCTGTCCAAAACATTATTTTCATCTCCAGAGAACACTTCATACCCCAAACTTTTAATATGTTCAGCCAATGGAAGGTTATTTTCATTATTTGAAGTAGCAAGCACTACCTGATTAATATTTATAGATTTAGACAGTCGATTAAATAGAAGCTCTATCATTGGAACACCATTAATCTTCATCATTACCTTGTTAGGTAGGCGAGTAGAACCCATTCTGGCTTGAACAATTGCTACAATTTTCACACTATACTTTCCATAAGCTTGGGTTTAATAAATTTATATCGTTGACAGGATAAGCGCTTATATCTTTCTGGCTATGTACTGATTGAACAATCTCTTTCAACTGATATTCGCTATTAACACCCACCAATACTTTATCTATTTCTTTAATATTTAAAGCAAAATTAAGTGCATATTCCAATAAAGAGAACCCTCTATCGCTGACCATTGCTTGATAGGTATCAAATTGTCCTTTCCAAATCGAAAAATATCCTGAAAGATTATCGAAATTTAACAATACGCCCTGTAAAAATACACTTCTTGCATGTACCTCTATATTCCTATCTTTCAATGCCTTTAGCTGTCCACCTTGAATTAAGCGATTATCAAATACATTAATAGGCAATTGAATTATATCAAAATCAAAATTTTCCAGTAAAAAATCCACTTGCTCTGGTACGTATGTAGAAAATCCAATTTTATTAACCAGTCCTTGCTGTTTTAACTCGTCAAGCCTCTCAAATAATCCATTAAATTCTTTATCATTCACTTCATTAATATCATGAATAAGCAGCCCATCTACGGCCTTTTGGTTAAGGTTTTCTAATGATTGATAAAAACCTTTAATTACTCCATTAACGTCACTCTTAAGAGAAACAGTCTTGGTAACAATCTGATAACCATCAACACCAGTATCACCCAAAACCTGCTCACTATTACCATATCTTGATGCAGTATCTAATGTGTCGATACCGTTGATTTTGGCAAAATCTAAGATACTCTCGACTTCTTCTATTGTTACCTGTCCATCCTGATTAGTAACGCCATAATCCAACCCAAACTGAGCAGTTCCTAGAGCGAGCTTCATTGACTATATATTGCCAATTTTATTTCGATTTTCTTCTATCCAATTTTGAAGTTCGGAAATCTCCATCCAATCTTCGTTAGAATCAGAACAATACATAAAGTCCGGCTCAACCTTAATACCATCACCTATTCTTTCAGGGTCTTTACTCCAGTCATTAATAGAAGGTAAAATCTTAAAATGCCCTTGATATTCATAGGTGTAGAGTGCATCTTCTGGACCAATCATCTGCTCATGTAATTTTTCACCTGGCCTAATACCAACCTCTTCTTGTTCTGCCTTACTGTCAACAGCCAATGCGACATCTGTAACCTTCATAGATGGAATTTTTTTAACGTAAATTTCACCACCCTTCATATCCTCAAAAGCATGCCAAACCAGTTCAACACCTTGTTCTAGTGAAATCATAAATCTTGTCATCCTCTTATCAGTAATTGGTAAAACCCCGTTTTTAGCAACTGATAAGAAAAATGGGATAACAGATCCACGTGATCCCATCACATTACCATACCGAACTACTGAAAAATTTGTGTCATGACTACCACTATAGGAGTTGCCAGATACAAATAATCTGTCAGATGTAAGTTTAGTTGCGCCATATAAATTTGCAGGACTACTAGCCTTGTCAGTAGACAAAGCAACAATACGCTTAACACCTTTGTCAATGCAGGCGTCAATAAGATTCATTGCACCAAATACGTTAGTTTTTACACATTCAAATGGATCATATTCGGCCGTGGGTACAATTTTAGTAGCTGCAGCATGCACTACGTAATCGATACCATCTAGTGCTCGATACAGCCTATCTTTATCACGGACATCTCCAATTAAAAAACGAACACGTGGATCGTCTTTAAATAACTTGGCCATTTCCCATTGCTTCATTTCATCACGAGAAAATACCACAAGCCTTTTTGGATTGTATTTCTCTAGGGTCATTGGAATAAAAGTATGCCCAAATGAGCCGGTCCCACCTGTAATTAGTATCGATGAATTTTCTAACATGTTATTCTATTAATTCTCCTATAGCTATAAAAGTATTTCTTTCGGTGTTCCAGAATTAATTATTCTGGTATTTTCTATTTTGTAGATTCGATCACAATGTTGCACTGTAGTTAATCGATGTGCAATAATAATTACTGTTATTTTGCCTTTTAAATACTTAATCTCGTCAACAATTTCACGCTCGGTATTATTATCTAAAGCACTAGTTGCTTCATCCATTATCAATACATCTCTCTCGTGGTAGAAAGCCCTTGCAAGAGCTATGCGTTGGCGCTGCCCTCCAGATAACTTAACCCCTCTTTCGCCAATAACCGTATCAACACCCTCTGGGAGCTGCTGCATAAGATCGAATAAACGTGCTTTTTTTAATGAGTTAATAAGTTTTTCTTCATCAATATCTTCACTTTCGACACCCAATGCAACATTACATTTTAAAGAATTGTCGATCAAGAAAATTTGCTGAGGAATATATGCCACATGATGATGCCAATCTTCAATTTCCTCACTTAACCGACTTCCATTAAATGAGACACTTCCATGTTGTGGTTTCAGTAATCCCAGCATAATATCGATTAAAGTTGTCTTACCAGAGCCTGAGGATCCAATAAAGCCAATAGACTCGCCTGCCTTGAGGTCTAGAGTTATTTGGTTTAATGCATTTTTCTTTGAAGCTGAGTAATGAAAACTTACATTATTCATTGATAAAATTTTGAACTCACTGTCCTTAACGACTGACCCTTTGGCGATATATTTATTTGACTGCATTTCTTTTATGTCTTTGTATAAAAGAGATACGCTATCACGATTAACCCTTAACTGGATTAGATTTCCAGAAAATGCCGTCATTGCTGGTAACAACCTAACTGTCGCAAGACCAAACACAGCTAATGTTGGTAGCAACTGTTGTGAATTTTCCTCAAAATTAAGCGTTACTATTACAAGTAGTACAATAAAAAGAACCATAATAAATTCTAATATATATCGTGGGGCTGAAGAGATCACTGAAGAGCGAACATCGTTCACTCCAAAAATTTTTGCACTATTTTTTACCTTGTTGTAAAAATAATTTTCACACCCAAAAATTCTAATCTCTTTTAAACCTTCAAGAGCTTCACTCACCCCCTGCAACATATTATTTGAAGCAATATTAGTTTGTCGCCCAATAAAGCTTAGATTTTTTCTAAAGATCCTATCGTATGAAAAAATAATCAAAACCATTAAACCTGCAAGCAATAAAAACGCATAAAGATTGGTCCATGCCAGTAATATTAATATAGCTACAGCAACAATACTATCGCTCAACGTTCTCAGGCCACTCAAAATCACGCCAGTCGAATACTTATTTACCAATGTTTGTGTGCTATGAATATATTCTGAACTATTTCGTTCAATATAAACTTCATATGGTAATGCCTGGTACGATTTCATTAAATATTTTCGTAATCGAATTTGCTGATCAACACTAAAACTTACAAGAGTGAAATTTATCCATATTGCCGATACAGTTTTAATAAAAAAAATAATCAGTAACATTGAGCTTATCAATATAAGTAGCGAGCCTTCATCTAGTGGAAAATTTATCCATGAGTTAACTTTTTCAATCACACTTGTTGCCGACTGTGGATTAGATACTATTGCTATATACGGACCAATTAATCCAATTCCAGCTAAATCCAGTAAAGATACGGATAAGAACAACAGAATTAGTTTAGGCAAGCGCCTTCTATCTGGGCCAAGCAATACTAGAATTTCTTTTAAATATTTGCGCATTAATTACTGTTTTTTGTTAACTTGAATAAATAATTCTATCTAATACTTACAAAGACACTCTCGAGTATCTGGAGGAATTTTGCTTATACCAATTAATTATATTAGGAATATCGTCAATTATAGATCTCTCTGGGCTCCACCCTAAGTTCCTTATCTTTGAATCATCCACAGCATACCTCGAGTCATTAAAAGGCCGATCTGTAGTAAATTTCACTTCGTTTGAATTTGGTCTAATTATTGAATTAATAAGATTTGCCATTTCTAAATTACTGAGCTCTATTTCAGATGCAATGTTGTACTCCTCACCGACATTTCCTTTAATGGCTAATAGTTCCACTGCTCTTGCAAAATCTGATGCAGCAAGATAGTGACGCAAATTTGATCCATCACCATGCACCTCTAGAGGTAACCCGCTTAACGCTCTCAGAGAAAACCTTGGAATTATCTTTTCTGGGTATTGTCTAATGCCATAGATATTGTTAGCCCTAACCGTTACCACAGGCAACTTAAATGATTTGAAATAACTTTTTACAAGCATTTCAGCTCCTGCCTTTGCTGCAGAATATGGATTGGTTGGGTTTAACTCATCATTTTCCAAAAAAATACCTTTTGTATTTTCGCCATATACCTCATCTGTACTAACATGAATTATCCTTTTAACATTGTTCCTTTTGCAGGCCTCCATAACAGCGTGTGTCCCCAAAGTATTAGACTTAGTAAACACCATAGAGTTGCCAAAAGAGTTGTCGACATGACTTTCTGCTGCCAGGTGAATTACTAGATCAGCGCCCTCTGTAACTCTCAAACAAATATCCAGGCTACTAACATCCCCCACCACCAACACATGTTTTGGGTTCACCAATATGTCAGGTATATTCCTAACATCTGCAGCATAGGTCATTTTATCCAAAATAACAATTTCAGACTTAGGAAAGGCTCCTCTAAAATGATCATAGACATGTGAACCAACAAAGCCAGCAGCGCCAGTAATAACAATTTTTTTAAACATTATTCAATCCTTTTTCTTTTATTTTTAATTTCTTTCCTATGCTTATTGCATATTGCAAAATACAATTTTTATCAATGTTATAACTTACAACACCTAACAGCTTTTGATTGTCTAGAATAAATTGATCTTTAATTATAGCGCCACCAATAGTAGCGATACCGCCACCACCATAGCCTTTAATTATTGCGTTGCAAAAATCTTCAAGAGTGGTGCCTAGCCCCGAACTAATATTATATAAACCGGTACATTTTTTGAACATCAATTGTAATAAACAATCAGAAAAATAATTAACCGGGATAAAATCACGTATTGTTTTCTTTGAAATATCTAACAATATTTCCGATTCACAGGCAAGTCTATTAAGAGCAGCCCCCGTAAATGATTTACGGCCATACTCATATCCAAATATGTTAGACCCTCTTATTATCAATAAATTATCGGAACTGATAATGGATTTGCAATATTTCTCAGACAAAATCTTATTACAACCATAAATACTATTTAGTTTTTGTTTTTGTTTAAGTTTACAGTCCTCCAACATAGGAGTTAATGAATTATTAGAGTCACAAACCATTCTTGAGCTTATCATTACGTATTTCAAATTTTGAAATTTGCTAACTTTTTTAGCTATCAAAACATCTTGATCTATTGCTTCAGAATACTTGTCAGTAAAAAATTTGGGATTAATTGTAAAATTTATAACCCAAGTAAAGTCATCAAATTTCTTTGGAACATCTGAATGAGAACATACGACATAATTTATCTCGTTATCTATGCATGTTCTTATGAAATATTTTGCAATGAAGCTATTTTTCCCAATTATTAAAATTTTCATAATGTTAAAAACTAAATATTATTATATTCCTTATACCAAACCGCAAAATTCTCCACACCCTGTTTAACACTCATGCTCGGTTTGTAGTCAAACTCTTCAACCAAGTCATCCACATCTGCATAAGTATCTGGTACATCGCCAGGCTGGAGTGGCAATAGTTCTTTTTCTGCCTTCTTGCCTAATGAGGTTTCTAATGCTTCGATGT
>Ga0233442_1001928_pt1 | contig 14639 bp, 16 predicted proteins | sample SI_123_September_3_FD_182789 | JGI IMG/M metagenome (GOLD analysis project Ga0233442, IMG submission 182789) | Seawater microbial communities from Saanich Inlet, British Columbia, Canada - SI_123_September2016_150_MG | ecosystem: Environmental > Aquatic > Marine > Inlet | place: Canada: British... | reverse complement strand
TTTAATATAACTATTCCATATTGGAAAGATAGTTTAGATAAATGTTTAAAAGTAATGGGAGAAAGAAAATAATGAAATCAATATTAGTAACAGGATGTGCAGGATTTATAGGATCAAATTTTGTACCTTATTTTTTAGATAAATATTCAGAGTATAATGTTATAAATCTTGACCTTTTAACTTATGCAGGTGATTTAGAAAATTTAAAAGAGTGTGAAAATAACCCAAGATATAAATTTATTCAAGGTGATATTTGCAATAGAGAACTAGTGGAGTTTATATTTTCTGAATATGATATCGAAGGTGTTATTCACTTTGCAGCTGAGTCTCATGTGGATAACTCTATAAAAAACCCAGGAGTGTTTATAGAAACAAATGTAAATGGAACATTTACACTTATAGATGTAGCAAGAGCTTACTGGATGGATAAACCATTTACTTATAAAGAACAATATAAAGGTTGTAGATTCCATCATATATCTACAGATGAAGTATATGGGACACTAAATGAAACTGATTTATTTACAGAAGAAACGCCATATGCTCCAAATTCTCCATATTCAGCTTCTAAAGCATCATCTGATATGATAGTAAGAAGTTATCAAGAAACTTACGGATTAAATACAGTAATAACAAACTGTTCAAATAATTATGGTCCTAAACAACATAATGAGAAACTAATACCAACTATTATTAGAAAAGCACTAGCTAATGAACCAATTCCAATATATGGAGATGGTAAAAATATTAGAGATTGGCTATATGTACTTGATCACTGTAAAGGTATAGACTTAGTTTATCATATAGGGAAAGAAGCAAATGTATATAATATAGGTGGAAGAAATGAAAGAACAAACATACAAATAGTAGATACGATTTGTACTATTCTTGATAATAAAATACCAAAAGAAACTTCATATAAAGAACTTATTACATTTGTAGAAGATAGAGCAGGTCATGATAGAAGATATGCAATAGATGCAACTAAATTAGAAACTGAACTTGGTTGGAAAGCTGATGAAAACTTTGATACTGGTATAGTTAAAACTATAGAATGGTATTTAGGGAAATATAAATTATAATGTCAATAAAAGAAAAGTTTTTTTATAATTTTGGTAGTTCAGTTTTACCAATGCTGTTGTCAATAATGATAATACCTGAATTAATTAATATTATAGGTATAGAACGATTTGGTATCTTGACAATAGCATGGATGATTATTGGATATTTTGGTCTATTAGATATTGGATTAGGTAGAGCATTAACTCAAAAAGTTGCAACCAAGATCGGTAATTCAGATGTACAAAATCTTAGATTATTAATATTTATCATTATAATAGTTTTATTCTTCATTGGTGTTTTTTCTGGGACATTGATTTATATCTTTATTGAAAAAATAGTTCTCGATATTTTTAACATAAGTAATGTATATCATAGTGAAGTTATTTCTGGTTTGGTTTGGGTTTCAATATCAATACCTATTGTTCTTGTGTCAACAGCACTTTTTGGAGTGCTTGAAGGACAACATAATTTTAAAGTAATTTCTTATATTAGAACACCACTTGGCATAATGATGTTAATATTTCCATTAATTGTAGTACAATATACTAGCTCTCTAGAATGGATATTAGCATCATTATTTTTATCTAGAATTATAGTTTTATTGATTTTAATTGGTACTACACTATATTATACAAAAGATTATTATGGGACTAAAATTGATATTAAAGAATTAATATCTGTTTTTCATTTCGGAGGTTGGGTTTTTGTTACTAATTTAATAAGTCCAATGATGGTTTATTTTGATAGATTCTATATTGCATCAATATTAAGTGTTTCGATTGTTGCTTATTATACAACACCTTTTGATATTTTATTAAAATTATTAGTAATCCCTTTTGCACTTGTTTCTATTATGTTTAGCTCCTTTTCAACATATTGGGGGAATAATAATAAAAAAGTAATTGAATACTTTAAGAAGTCATCATTAGTTATTGCTATTGTTATGATACCTATAGTTCTATTTTTCTATTTATTTTCTTTTGATTTATTAAATCTATGGTTAGGAAAAGAATTTGCACTTAAAAGTTATGAAATTGTAGAAATTTTATCAATAGGTATATTTTTTAATGCATTAGGTATGATTCCTTTTGCTTTGATACAGTCTACAGGTAGGGCAGATATAACTGCAAAAATACATATTTTAGAATTACCAGTATATATATTATTACTTATTGTATTAGTTGAAGAATATCATATTGTAGGGGTTGCAATAGCCTGGTCTATAAGAACATTTCTTGATGCATTAATTTTATATTATTTTGCAATTAAACAATTAAGGGTAACAGCATGAAATATAATTTTGCATTAGCATTTGTTATTTATTATCCAGGTCCTAGCTTCTATAAAAGAATTAGTTTTCTTTTAGCTGAGGGATATTATATTTATATTTATGATAATTCAACAAATAATATTATGGATAATGAACTATTTATAAATAATAAAAATATTTATTATCTTGATGATCCAAAGAATTCTGGATTAGGAGTTGGTATATCTCACTTATCGAAGAAAGCGTATAAAGATGGCTTCCAGTCATTGCTTTTTTTTGATCAAGATACAGGATTTAATATTGAAACTACAAATTTCATACATAAAATAATTTCTGAAAATAAAAGATTTTTAGATGATGTAGCAGTATTGAATTTTAGTGATTCTAAAGGTAATTGCAGTAATCAAATTGAAAATACTCATTTAGTGATAAATAGTGGAAGTTTATATATTCTTAAAAACTTAGAAATCATTGGGTGGCATGATACGTCATATTTTGTTGATGGTGTAGATTATAAATTTTGTCTTGATGCAAGTTGTAAGAATTTTAAAATTGTAAAAATTTCTTCTACTCCTGGTTTTGATCATACAAGTGAACAAGATGATATAGACTATATTATCTTTGGAAAATTATTTAGGTTCAGAGAATATTCTATAATAAGAGTTAAGGATTATTTAAAGTCAAGTTTAAATTTAATTCTTGCTTCTTTAAGAAAAAAAAAATATAAATATTCTTATATTTTTTTAAAATATTTAATTTACTATACTTTAGTACAAAGTTATGTAAGAATTTCTAGAAGATTAACAAAAAGGAAAAAAAATGATTAGTAATGATTCAAAAGTAATATTTACAGTATGTAATTTGGCATATTTACCTAAAGCACTAGCTTTGGCTGAAAGTGTAATGCTACACGAACAAAAAAAAATAAAAATTTATTTATTTGATAAAAAAATACAATGTGAGTTTCCTACTGATATTGCTGAAATTATATGGATTGAAGATCTATCTATTGAAAACTTATATACATATGCATTTAAGTATGATATTACAGAGTTTAGTACTTCTCTAAAACCTTATATATCATTAGAACTATTAAAAGATTACGAGAGTGTTGTTTTTCTTGATCCAGATACATTCTTATTTAATTCTATTGAGAGTATTTGGAATACTTTATATGAAGAAAGTTTTATTTTAACACCACATTTTATTACCCCTAAAGAGGATAGTGACGTTGGTATGATGCGTTTTGGTTCTTTTAACTTGGGCTTTTTTGCAGTTTCTAATGAAGATGAATCAATTTCATTTTTAAATTGGTGGAATGAAAGGTGTTTAAACTTATGTTATTTTGAGACTCAATTTGGACTATCTACTGATCAGAAATGGGTGAGTATTGCACCATGCTTTTTCCCTAAATTGTATATTTCTTTTGATCTTGGAAATAATGTTGCTTTTTGGAATGCACATGAAAGAAAAATATCCAAAGATGAAAATAATAATTATTTAGTTAATAATGAATTTAAATTAAATTTTTTTCATTTTAGTTCATTTGATGAGGAAAATCCTGAATTATTAAGTAAAAGACCTTTTTCTGATCAAAATATGAAAAGAGAAGACTTACTTGAATTAAGTTTAATATACTTAAGTGTTTTGAAAAAATATAAATTACCAATTACAAAAACACCATATGGCTTTGATTATATGTCAGATGGCAGTTACATATCTCCAACTTTAAGAAAAGCGTATGCTTCTGTTTATGAAAGTTTTCCAAAAGATCATAATCCTTTTTCTGATGAAATTGTAAAAAACTTTGTTAAGAAAAATTTTTTAGTTGAAAGTAAAAAACAGTATATTTCACGTGGATTTAAAGACTTAGAAAAGAATATGAATAAGTTAGTATTTATTAATAAAATACTTAAAGCTATATTATATATTGTAGGTCCAAATAGATTTATGAATTTTTCTAGATTGTTGGTATTTTTATCTAGCTATAGACTTAATAAGGAATTGTGGAAATTATAAATATGCATAATGTAAAGCAAAAATATTTAATAAATCCATTTTTTATGATCACTATATTACTTTTTATTAATTTATTTATGCACTTAGCGTTGCCAAACTTGTTTGGCGATATTAGACTTGAAGTATTTTTAATAGTAATATTATATCTTTTTTCATTTGGAATTGGCTTTTATATTTTTGGTTCACTGTTTCTAAATACAATTAAAAAAAATATAAAATATCATACGACTAATTTTACTTCTTTAGAATTAATACCACACTGGAAATATATTTATTATATATTTATTATATTTTTATCATATAGTTTGTTTAATGAGGTTTTATTAAATGGAATATCTACTATTGCAGAGTATAGAATAAATATAAATAATCATTTTAATAATAAAGGAAATTTATATTGGATAATGAGAGGGTTTTCTCTTGTGTTTTTTATTGCTTTAATACAATTTATATATGTGAATAGCTTTAAAATGAGATTTTATTGGGCTTTTATTAGTTTGGCAAGTGCAATTATTGGTTCTGGTAGAAATTATTTGTTATTTTTTTTCCTTACGTTATTGATTATTGTATTACAAGGAAAAAATGTACTAATTAAATTAGTTATTATGGTAATTTCTTTTTTCTTAGTATCTATCTTTTTTATTTTTGCTTTTAATAAGGCAGATCCTGATTCAGGGATAATTTTAGGAACATTGTTGTCTCTGTCTCATTATTTTTCTGTTCCTCTCTATGGACTATCCGTTATTATGGATAATAATAATTTAGGTACTTTTATGTTATTGTCAGATGGTATATTAAATATATTAAATATTTCTCATATACCAACTCCTCCAATGGAATATACCCCGTATCCATTTATAACTAATGTTTACACATTGTTTTGGCCAATGTATTATGATTTAGGGTATCTAGGTATAATAGTATTTGGATTATTTTATGGTTTCATTCATATGATATTATATAGTATGGCAAAAAATGGTGGAGTGGCATTTTATCTATATTGTATTTCATTGTACCCTCTTTTTATGAGTATATTTCATGATACATATTTAAGTTCAATTGGATTATGGGTTGTTGCAAGTGTTGCATTAATATTTTTTAGAAAAAAGGAGAACATAAATGTTTAAAAATAAAATACTACTAATTACAGGGGGAACTGGTTCTTTTGGAAATGCAGTTCTTCGTAACTTCTTAGATACAGATATAAAAGAGATAAGAATCTTTTCAAGAGATGAGTTAAAACAAGATGATATGAGAAAAAAGTATAATAATGATAAGTTGAAATTTTATATAGGTGATGTACGAGATACAAACTCTTTGGATGATGCTATTAAAAATGTAGATTATATATTTCATGCAGCTGCTTTAAAGCAAGTGCCATCTTGTGAATTTTATCCTATGCAAGCAGTTCAGACAAATGTAATAGGTACTGAAAATGTTCTTAATACTGCAATTAAATACAATGTAAAAAAAGTGATAGTTTTAAGTACTGATAAAGCAGTATATCCTATAAATGCTATGGGAATAAGTAAAGCTATGATGGAAAAAGTAGCAGTTGCTAAAAGTAGAAATCAAACTGATGATGAAACAATTATATGCTGTACTAGGTATGGTAATGTAATGGCATCTCGTGGTTCTGTAATCCCACTGTTTATAAATCAAATTAGAGAAGGTAAAGATATAACAATTACTGATCCTAATATGACTAGATTTATGATGAGTTTAGATGATGCAGTAGATTTAGTAATGTTTGCATTTAAAAATGGAAATAATGGAGATATATTTGTACAAAAAGCTCCTGGTGCTACTATTGAGCTTTTGGCAAATACTTTAACTAAATTACTTAATAAAGAAAATCATACTATTAAAGTGATAGGTACAAGACATGGTGAAAAACTATATGAAACTCTACTTACGAGAGAAGAGATGGTAAATGCAGTTGATATGGATGATTACTATAGAATTCCATCTGATACTAGAGATTTAAATTATAGTAAGTTTTTTGTTGATGGAGAAGTGATAACAGAAGCTACAGATTATCATTCACATAATACACATAGATTAAATGAAGATGAGATGAAAGATATGATATTAAGTCTTCATGAAGTTCAATCTGAATTAAAAGAGTTTGGTATAATTTAGATGAAGATTCTTATTACTGGTTCAGATGGATTCATAGCAAAAAATTTAATAGAGCATCTTAAAAGAGATGAAAATATTAAACTATATTTATTTAGTAAAAATGATTCAATAGATATTTTAAAGGCTTATGTAAAAGAAGTTGATTTTATATTTCATTTGGCAGGGGTGAATAGACCTGAAAATATTAGTGAATTTTATGAAGGAAATAGTGGCTTAACTAAAATAATTGTAGATACGTTAACTAAAGAAAATAAAAATACATCTATAGTATTATCTTCTTCAACTCAATCTGATTTAGATAATGATTATGGTAAAAGTAAAAAAGAAGCTGAAGATTTATTGTTAAATTATGCTAAACAAACTAATGCTAATATATATATTTATAAACTGCCTAATGTATTTGGTAAATGGTCAAAACCAAACTATAATTCTGTGATATCTACATGGTGTCATAATATTTCTAATAATTTAGATATACAAGTAAATGATAAAAATGTAGAATTGAATTTGGTCTATGTAGATGATGTTGTAAATGAACTTATAAAATGTCTTAATGATGACACAAAAAGTGGATATATTAAAATAGATACAATTTATAATAAAACTTTAGGTGAAATATCTGAATTATTATATCAATTTAAAGATAATAGAAATAGTTTAGTTATACTAAATGTAGCATCTGGATTTGAGAGGGCTTTATACTCTACATATTTAAGCTATCTATCTACAGATAATTTTTCGTATAATTTAAAAGGTCATCAAGATGATCGAGGTACTTTTTATGAGATATTAAAAACACTTGATAGCGGGCAATTTTCACTTTCAACAACTGCACCTGGAATAATGAGAGGAAATCATTATCATCATACTAAAAATGAAAAGTTTTTAGTAGTAAAAGGTGAAGCAACTATAGAATTTAGACACATAGTTACAAATGAAATAATTAGTTATAATGTAAGTGATAAAAAGATGGAAGTAGTAGAGATGATACCTGGATATACTCACAATATTAAAAATACAGGTGATGAAGAGATGATATTGTTTCTTTGGGCAAATGAAACTTTCGACCAAGATAATCCAGATACATATTTTTTAGAGGTATAACAATGACAAAATTAAAAGTAATGACAGTAGTAGGTACAAGACCTGAAATCATAAGACTAGCTTGTGTAATACAAAAATTAGAAGAATCAGAAGCTATAGAACATATCATAGTTCATACTGGACAAAATTATGATTATGAATTAAATGAAGTATTTTTTAAAGATTTTGGACTAAGAAAACCTGATTATTTTCTAAATGCTGCCATGGGAACACCTACAGAAACTATTGGAAATATTTTAATAAAAATTGATCCAATTTTAGCAGAAGTTAAACCTGATTCTTTTTTAGTTTTAGGAGATACAAACTCTTGTCTTTGTGCTATACCTGCTAAAAAAAGACAAATACCAATCTTTCATATGGAAGCTGGAAATAGATGTTTTGATCAAAGAGTACCTGAAGAAACTAATAGAAAAATAGTTGATCATATAAGTGATATAAATATGACATATAGTGATATAGCTAGAGAATATTTACTTAGAGAAGGTTTACCTGCTGATAGAATTATAAAGACAGGTAGCCCAATATATGAAGTTGTACATTCTAAACTTGAAGATATAAATAACTCTACTATTTTAAATGAATTAAATCTTACAAAAGATGAATATTTTGTAGTATCAGCACATAGAGAAGAAAATATTGGAAGTGATAAAAACTTTTTTGATTTAGTTGATACATTAAATGAGATTGCAAAAGTGTATGACATGCCCATCATTGTATCAACACATCCTCGTACTAGAAATAAAATTGAAGCAGAAAATATAGAGTTTAATCCACTTATAAAACTTATGAAGCCATTAGGTTTTGATGATTATAATAAATTACAATTAGATGCAAAAACTGTGTTAAGTGATAGTGGTACAATTAGTGAAGAATCTTCTATTATGAAATTTCCAGCTTTAAATATAAGAGAAGCACATGAACGACCAGAAGCTATGGAAGAAGCAAGTGTTATGATGGTAGGACTTGAAAAGACTAGAATAATGCAAGGTTTAAAAGTATTAGAATCACAAGAAAAAGACACTTTAATAGCTGTGGCTGATTATAGTATGCCTAATGTTTCGGATAAGGTATTGAGAATTATATTGAGTTATACGGATTATGTTAATAGAGTAGTTTGGAAGAAAAGCTAACAAAATGAATATATTATTTTTATTTATCTCTTATCCTGAAGATTCTAATAGTACAAATCTTACAAAAGATTTATCTGATGAATTTACTAGACAAGGTGAAAATGTATATGTAGCTACGATAAGAGAGAAAAAATTAAATTTAGACACTTCTGTATCACAAGAAAACGGTACAAATACATTAAGAATAAAAAATGGAAATATGTTTAACAATATATCTAAATTTGAAAAGTTATTTACAATGATGACTATGAATAAAAATATATTAAAACAGATTAAACAATATTGGGGTGATGTTGAGTTTGATTTAATTGTTGGGACTACTCCATATATGGCAAATGCTAAATTAATCAATGGTTTAAAAAGTCATTATAATTGTCCATCATTTTTAATACTTTGGGATTTATTTCCACAAAATGCAAAAGATTTAGAGTTAATAAAAAGTAAGTTAGTATTTAACTTTTTTAAAAGGCAAGAAAATAAAAATCTTAAAAGTTTTGATTATATTGGTTGTATGTCACAAGGCAATATAGATTATGTTGAAAATAATTATAAATTTATAGAGAAAAAACAATTATCTTTATTTCCACTATGGAGTAAAATTAATAAATTAGAAGTTTTAAATAAGCAAGAAGTTAGAGAAAAATATAATTTTAATAAAGATGATTTTATATTAGTTTTTGGTGGTAACATGGGCAAACCACAAAGTTTAAATAATGTAATAAATTTAGCTTCGCAAGTTCAAGATAAAAAAGAAGTAAAGTTTTTATTTGTAGGACAAGGAACAGAGACAAAAAGTCTTAAAGAGCAAGTGAAAAAATTAAACTTAACAAATGTAATATTTAAAGATTTTATCCCAAGAGAAGATTATGAAAAACTTATTTCGTCTTGTGATGTAGGTATTGTAAGTTTGGATGAAAGATTTACAGTACCAAATTTTCCATCTAAAACTGTTGATTATTTAAAATTAAGTTTACCTATATTAGCTTCACTTGATAAGTGTGCATTAGATGATTATGGTGTATTATTAGAAGATAAGATACAAGCAGGTTTAGCATGTGACGCAACTGATACTATTAAATATAAAGATAATTTATTAAAGTTAATAAATTATAAAGAACTTTATCAAAAGTTATCATCAAATGGTAGAAAATATTATGAAGATAATTTTAATGTAGAAAATAATTATAAAATGATAAAAAATATAATAGGAGAAAATATTGATTAAAAGATTATTTGATATAGTATTAGCATTGATTTTAATCATAGTATTTTTGCCATTTTATATAATAGTAACTATTCTAATACTAACTAAGATGGGAAGTCCTGTACTTTTCAGACAACAAAGACCTGGGCTAAATAGTGATATATTTGGAATATATAAATATAGAACTATGACAAATGAAAAAGATGAAAATGGTAACTTATTGCCAGATGAACAAAGACTTTTAGGACTTGGAAAAACTATACGAAGTCTTAGTCTTGATGAACTTCCTCAAATATTTAATGTACTAAAAGGTGAGATGAGTTTTGTAGGTCCTAGACCATTATTAATAGAATATTTAGATAGATATAATGATGAACAAAAAAGAAGACATGATGTAAAGCCAGGTATCACAGGCTGGGCTCAAGTTAACGGTAGAAATGCTATAAGTTGGGAACAAAAATTTGAATATGATGTATGGTATGTAGATAATCAATCTTTTTGGTTGGATATAAAAATACTTTGGATGACTTTTTTAAAAGTTGTAAAAAGAAGTGATATAAGTTCTGATAGTAGTGCTACTATGGAAAAGTTTATGGGTAGTGGAAAATAATGTTTAATTTTGAATGTTTAATTTTTAATTTAAGAGAAGACCTAGTAAAGATAGATTATAATAATTTTAACAACGCTTATCACTCTGATTTATCAGAGTCGGTAGGCTTTTTTAATTTTAGTGAGTTTTCACTATGAAATATACTCCATATTCAAAACCATTTCAAACTCCTAGTCAAATTAAGATTAGATTACAAACTTTGCTAGATCAGGATATTACAATATGAATAATTCTATATACATTTACGGAGCAAGTGGTCATGGTTTAGTTGTGGCTGATATAGCAATAGAATGTAGTTATGATAATATTATATTTATAGATGATGGAGATAATGATTATCCAAATTTTGAAGATATAAAATTAAATATAGATATTCCTATAGCTTTAGGAGTAGGTGATAACAAAATAAGAGCTAAGCTTTTTAAAAAAGCTAAAGATAATGGATTTAAAATTGTTAGTTTAATTCATTCAAGTGCTATTATTTCATCAAGTAGTAAAATTGGAATTGGTACGGTTATTATGCCAAATGTTGTAGTAAATGCTAAAACTATAATAGGTGATGGAGTGATACTAAATACAGCTTGTGTTGTAGAACACGAAAATATAATAGATGATTTTGTACATATTTCACCAAATGTTGCTATTTCTGGAGATGTTAAGGTTGGAGAATTTACACATATTGGAATTGGTTCAAATATCATACAAGGTATTAGAATTGGTAAAAATAATATAATAGGAGGAGGAAGTATGATAATTAAAGATACAAAAAATAATAGTAAAATGGTGGGTGTTCCTGCTAGGGAAATAAATATATTAATCACAAGTGCTGGAAGAAGGGTTAGTCTAGTAAAGAATTTTCAAGATACACTCAAAAAATGGGGGGGGGGAAGATAGTAAAGTGTATACCACTGATATGAGTCCAAAACTAAGTAGTGCTTGTCAAGTTTCAGATGGATATTTACAGGTACCCAGAGTTACTGACGAAAGTTATCTAAGTACCTTGAAAGAATATTGTTTAGAAAATAGTATATCTCTTATTGTACCTACTATTGATACAGAGTTATCTATTTTAGCTAATGCTAAAGATGACTTTAAAAATAATGGAATATCTATTGTAATATCTGATATAAACGTATGTGATACATTTTATTTAAAGGATTCTACAGAAAAATTCTTTGTTGATAATGGTTTTGATACAACAAAAAGTATAGATAATTTAGAAAATGCAAAATATCCACTTTTTGCAAAGCTTAATAATTCAAGTTTATCAGTTGGTGCTTGTAAAGTAGATGATTACAATCATGCAAAAGAGCTACTAGAAAAGTCTGATAATTATATTTTTCAAGAGTTTATTGATGCTGATGAATTTACAGTAGATACTTTCATAGATAAAAATGGTGAAATAATATCTATAGTTCCAAGACAAAGACTCGAAGTTAGAGCTGGTGAAGTTAATAAAGCTTTAGCAGTGAAAGATGAATTTATATTTAATGAGATAAAAAGACTTTGTAAAAAAATAGATGGTGCTTATGGTACTTTAACAATCCAATTATTTAAAAGTAATGAGTTTATTAAATTTATAGAAATTAATCCTAGATTTGGTGGTGGGTATCCATTGAGTTGGAAAGCTGGTGCAAATTTTGCTGAATATATTATAAAAGATTATTTAGGAAAAAAACTAAAATATTCTGAAGATTGGAAAGATAGAACATTAATGCTTAGATATGATGCCGAGGTAATAATTGATGATTATAGTCTTTGATCTTGATGATACAATATATGATGAAATAGAGTATGTTAAAAGTGGTTTTAAAGAAATCTCTAAATATTTAAATGATGATAGTTATTATAATTTTATGATTGATGAATTTAATAAAAATGGAAGTGGTAAAGTATTTAATAAGTTAATAGATAAATTTAAATTAGATATACCTTTGCAAAAATTAATTGAAATATATAGATTTCATTATCCAAATATTAAACTATCAGATGAAAGTTTGAAATTATTAGAATTTAGTAAAAATTATAAAACAGCATTAATTAGTGATGGTTATTACTTAATGCAACAAAATAAATTTAAATCTTTAGAACTAGAAGAATATATTGATTATTCTATATTTACTGACTTTTATTATACAAAGAAACCAGAATTAAAACCATTTGAAATGGTTATGAAATACTTTAATGATGAAAAAGATTTTATTTATATATCAGATAATCCCAAAAAAGATTTTATAGCTCCAAATAAGCTAGGTTGGAAAAGTATTAGATATAAAAATCCAGTTGGAATTTATAAAGAATTTAAAAGTGATGCAACATATGAAGTACATAATAGATTAGAAATTATAAATATATTAAAGGAAATAAATTGAATAAAAGAATTTTTTTATCAGCTCCACATATGAGTGGAAATGAACTAAAGTATATTGAAAAAGTATTTGAGAGTAATTATATAGCACCATTGGGTGAGTATGTAAATAGGTTTGAAGATAGTATAAAAGATTATACAAAAACGCCAAATGCTTTAGCCGTTACAAATGGTACATCTGCTTTACATTTAGCTTTGCGAATACTTGGAATTGGAAAAGATGATGATGTATTAGCTTCTACTTTTACTTTTATAGGTTCTGTAAATGCTATTATCTATCAAGGTGCAAATGCAGTATTTATAGATAGTGATAAAGAATCTTGGAATATATCACCAAAACTACTTAATAAATATTTAGTACAATGTGAAAAAAAACCAAAAGCTTTAATACTTACACATCTATATGGAATGAGTGCAGATATAGTAAAAATAGCAGAGATTTGTAAACTTCATGGAGTATATCTCATAGAAGATGCTGCTGAGAGTTTGGGTGCAACTTTTGATGGAAAACATACAGGTACATTTGGAGAGTTTGGAGTATATAGTTTCAATGGAAATAAGATACTTACTACTTCAGGTGGTGGTATGCTAATAAGTGACAATGCAGAGTATATTAAAAAAGCTATGTTTTACTCTACACAAGCAAAAGAAAACCATATATATTATGAACATAATGAATATGGATATAACTATCGTATGAGCAATGTATTGGCTGCTATTGGTGTTGCTCAAATGGAAGTAGTTGAAGATAGAGTTCTTAAAAAGAGAGAAATATTTGAATGGTATAAAGAGTTTTTAGATGATATTGATGAGATAGAGTTTATGCCAGAGTTAGAAAATAGTAGAGGAAATAGATGGCTAACTGCATTAACCTTTGAAAAGAGTGATTTTAATAAGATCATGAAATCACTTGAAGAGATAAATGTAGAATCAAGACCACTGTGGAAACCTATGCATATGCAACCACTTTTTAAAGGTTCTAAAAATTATCTAGATGGTACAAGCGAAGAGTTATATAAAAAAGGACTATGCTTAGCAAGTAGTACTATTATGACTAAAGATGATGTGAAGATGATATGTGATGTAATTAGGGATAATTTAGATGGATAAAAATACAAAAATAATTGATATATCAAGCTACTACAGAAAAGCATATATTATATTTGCTATATCTGTTTTACTAGCAATATTACTTGCTGTTACTTTGTTAGGTGAAGATAAATTTTTAATAGTAGTGATGTTTATATCTGCTTTTGGATTAAGCTTTGTACTTGAATACATAATAAAAAGAGATAAAGTAATACTAGACTTAGGCAATATGCTTGTAAGTAAACATAAAGAGTATTTTTTAACAAATGGAATGAAAAGTATAGATAAACTTAGAATTAGAAATGAATTAGATTATAATGAAGAGCAAAATAGAGATGCTTTTGTAGAGTTTTTAGAAAGAAATAAGCTTTGTAAATATGATAAGATTTATTTGACAGGTTCTCATTCTAGCGATGATGTAGAGTTTGTATGTGCTATTGTTAATAATAAAGATTAAGATAAAAAAGTATATTTAATAAAAATACCATTTTTTGAAAGCTTGTTGAAGTTAGTGAAGCCGTCTTTTCATAAAAGACTTTATGAGAGTTTAGAAGTAGATAATAGTGAGACTAAGAAAGTATTGGGATTTAAAAATAAATATAGTGTGGAAGAGGGGATAAGGTTAATGCTAAATGCTTAAT
>Ga0233442_1001925_pt1 | contig 14665 bp, 12 predicted proteins | sample SI_123_September_3_FD_182789 | JGI IMG/M metagenome (GOLD analysis project Ga0233442, IMG submission 182789) | Seawater microbial communities from Saanich Inlet, British Columbia, Canada - SI_123_September2016_150_MG | ecosystem: Environmental > Aquatic > Marine > Inlet | place: Canada: British... | reverse complement strand
CTGAGCATGATCGAGGCATTGCTTTTAATGATGCCCAACTTAAAATTGATTGGCAATTATCAGCAGAAGAGTTACAACTCTCAGATAAAGATAAAATCCACCCATCTTTAGCGAATGCTAAAGATTTATTTGAGTGGTTAATAGTTATGAGAATACTAGTTACAGGGAAAAATGGTCAATTAGGTAAATCCATTAATAAAATAGTTAATACGGGCAATGGTAAGAATAACTACCAACAAGATAATGAATTTATCTTTGTTGGTAGAGAAGAATTAGATTTAAGCAAAAAAGAAAGTATTGCTAGCTATTTTAACAATAATAACTTCGATGTAATTATTAACTGCGGCGCCTATACTGCGGTTGATAAGGCTGAAGAGGAGCAAAATCTTACCAACCAAGTTAACCATTTAGCAGTTAAACAATTAGCTGAGATCGCCAAAGAGCAGAAAGCAAAGTTAATACACATCTCAACTGATTATGTTTTTGATGGGGAGAGTGACAAGCCGTATATAGAGACAGATAAAACTAACCCTATAAATGTTTATGGCAAAACAAAACTAGCTGGAGAAAAGGCACTACAAGCAATTATGTCAACTAATGCTATTATTATTAGAACGAGTTGGTTATATTCAGAATATGGAAATAACTTTGTTAGTACCATGCTAATGCTAGGCAAAGAAAGAGATGAATTAAACGTAGTAAATGATCAAATAGGTTCACCCACTTATGCAACTGATTTAGCAGGTGCAATATTAGAAATTATAAAGAGTAAAGAATTTAGAGAAGAGAATCAAACAACTCAGATTTATCATTATTCAAATGAGGGTGAGATAAGTTGGTATGAGTTTACTAAAGAAATCTTTAAAATAGCAAAGATAGATTGCAAAGTTATCCCTATTACAACACGGCAATATCCAACCCCTGCCCAAAGGCCAAAAAATACCTTAATGAATAAAGCTAAAATAGCTAAAACATTTAGTGTGGGGATTTCTGATTGGAAAGAGTCATTGGGAAGCTGCATCATAAGAATTCGAGATGAAAATGTTAAAACTTAATATTCACACTGCTGAAGGAAAAAGTTTTTATTCACTCAAAGAGAAGACAGTGTTAGATTCCGCACTTTCTGCTGGATTTGTTTTCGAATATAGTTGTAAGAGTGGTCAGTGTGGCACCTGTAAAACAACTTTATTGAAAGGTGAAATAATTGAGGTTCAGGAGCAATTAGCCCTTAATAAAGGAGACGCTAATAATCAATTTTTAACATGTTGTTGTGTGGCTGCATCTGATATTCTAATTGATGCGATTGATCTTAGCGCCATGCACGGGATTGAGGTAAAAATTTTACCAACCAGAATCAATAGTTTAAAGTTGCTTTCTGAAGATATTGTGCAAGTCAAATTAAGACTTCCACCTGTATCAAATTTTGTTTTTTTAGAAGGGCAATTTATCGATATTATAGGTCTGAATTCTATAAGAAGAAGTTATTCAATAGCTAGCATCTCATCAAATAATGAAATCATTCTTTTAATAAAAAAAGTTAAAGATGGTCAATTTAGTCATTATTGGTTTAATGAAGCAAAGTTAAATGACTTGTTAAGAATAGAGGGGCCTAAGGGGACTTTCTTTTTACGTGATAAAGCTAAACCTTTAGTTTTTTTAGCAACAGGGACTGGTATTGCGCCAATCATTTCGATCTTAGATGGGTTGGAATCAGATCCTGATTTTAATCAGACTGAAAGTATAAGTTTGTTCTGGGGTAACAGGGTGCAACAAGATTTTGTTTGGAAGCCGAATTTTAAAAAAATTAATGTAGATTTCTACCCAATTATTTCCAGAAAAGACGGTAATTGGAAAGGTGAAGTTGGCTATGTTCAGGATGTTGCATTGAGAATTTCTGATAATGTACGAAAAATTAATGTTTATGCTTGTGGCGCTAGTGAGATGATTAATTCAGCCAAGGTTAGTTTTGTTAAATCAGGGTTAAGTGAGAATGATTTTTATTCAGATGCCTTTGTGCAAAGTTATTAGAAATTAAAGGAGAAAAAATGAAAGCAGTAATATTGGCAGGTGGCCTGGGTACGCGCCTTAGCGAAGAGACAAGTTTAAAACCAAAACCGATGGTAGAAATCGGCGGCAAGCCAATTCTGTGGCATATTATGAAAATGTATTCCACACATGGGGTTAATGATTTTGTAATATGCTGTGGCTATAAAGGTTATGTCATTAAGGAGTATTTTGCTAATTATTTTCTTCATCAGTCAGATGTAACTTTTTGTATGAAAGAAAATTCCATGGAAGTTCATGAAGAGAGAGCAGAGCCATGGACTGTTACCTTAATTGACACAGGTGATCATTCTATGACGGGCGGAAGATTAGGCAGAGTGGCGGAATACATAAAGAACGAAGAGGCATTTTGCTTTACTTATGGCGACGGTGTATCAAATGTTAATATTTCAGAGCTGATAGAATTTCATAAAGAGCACGGTAAAGACGCAACGCTTACTGCTACATATCCTCCAGGAAGGTTTGGCGCTTTAGATATTCAAGAAAATAAAATCATGCAATTTACAGAAAAACCCAAAGGTGACGGAGCTTTAATTAATGGCGGCTTTTTTGTACTCTCTCCAAAAGTCTTGGAGCGAATTTCTGGTGATGATTGTATCTGGGAGCAAGAACCATTAAAAGGTTTGGCAACAGATGATAATCTCATGGCATTTACACACGAGGGTTTCTGGCAGCCTATGGATACATTAAGAGATAAAGTGTATCTACAGGAGCTTTGGGATGAAGGTAAGGCGCCATGGAGAACTTGGTAATTGAAAAAATGATTGATAAAGATTTTTGGAAAGGAAAACGTGTTTTTCTAACAGGCCATACCGGGTTCAAGGGTAGCTGGCTTTCTTTGTGGTTATACTCATTAGGTGCAGAAGTAAAGGGTTATGCTCTCAATCCTCCGACATCACCTTCTTTATTCAATGAAGCAAAAATTGATACGATAATTGATTCACAAATAGCCGATATCAGAGATCAAGATATTCTCCACGAGAGTATGACAGGATTTAATCCTGATATTTTGATCCATATGGCAGCGCAGCCTCTAGTCAGATATTCTTATGATGCTCCAATTGAAACTTATGAAGTTAATGTTATTGGCACCGCTAAGGTGTTAGAAGTGGCAAGAAGTTGCCCTAACCTGAAGGCCATTGTAAATATTACAACAGACAAATGTTATGAGAATGATGAGCGTGTCGAAGGTTATAAAGAAAATGATCCTATGGGTGGATATGATCCTTATAGTAGTAGCAAGGGTTGTGCTGAGTTGGTTGCCTCATCTTATAGACGCTCTTTTTTACAAGATCAAGGTATAGGCATCGCATCAGTTAGGGCTGGTAATGTAATTGGCGGAGGGGATTGGGCTGACGATAGGCTGATCCCAGATATTTTAAGATCCTTTGAAAAGAATAAGCCTGTAGTAATCCGCAATCCAAAAGCAACAAGACCTTGGCAACATGTTTTAGAGCCATTGTCCGGTTATCTTATTTTGGCGCAGAATCTATATAAAGATCAAAAAAAATATGCTGAAGGATGGAATTTTGGTCCAAACGAGAAGGATGTTCAGCCAGTAGACTGGATTTTAGATAAAATGATTTCAAAATGGCCTGATTCTAGCTGGGAACTTGATAATAACTCCAGTCCGCATGAAGCGGGATTTTTAAAGTTGGATATTTTAAAAGCTAAATCTAAGCTTGGCTGGAGCCCTGTTTGGGAATTAAGTCAGACACTAGAAAAAATCGTTAGCTGGCATCAAGCCTGGCTTAATAAAGAAGATATGCAGGCTACATGTCTAACAGAAATAGAAGAATACACGAGAGATATAAATAAATGAAAACTACTGAAGAGTTAAGATTAGAAATTGCAAGTCTTGTTCAAGAATTTGCTGATTTAAAGTACAAAGAAAAAACATTTGAACCGGGTAAGAGCGTTGTTCCACCATCTGGCAAAGTAATCGGTGCGACAGAATTAAAATATATGGTCGACGCATCTTTAGATGGTTGGCTAACTACTGGACGCTTTAACGATCAGTTTGAAAAAGAATTAGCCGACTTTATCGGAGTTAAGAATTTAATTACAGTTAATTCAGGATCATCTGCTAATTTAGTTGCCTTTGCAACTTTAACTTCTCCAAAATTAGGAGACAGAGCTATTAAAAATGGTGATGAAGTGATTGGAGTAGCTGCAGGATTCCCTACCACGGTTAATCCTGTTGTACAGTTTGGTGCTATTCCGGTATTTGTTGATGTTGATTTGAAAACCCATAATGTCAATGCAGATTTAATTGAGGCAGCAATAACACCAAAAACTAAAGCTATTATGCTCGCTCATACTTTAGGTAATCCATATAACCTTAAAAAAGTAAAGGAATTGTCTGATAAGTACAATCTTTGGCTAATTGAGGATTGTTGCGATGCATTGGGTGCAGAGTATGAAGGGCAGCACGTAGGTACATTTGGCGATATTGCGACCTGTAGTTTTTACCCGGCACATCACATCACTATGGGCGAAGGTGGTGCAGTTTTTTCTAATAATTCAGAGTTAATGACTATAGCTGAATCGTTTAGAGACTGGGGTAGGGATTGTTATTGCAAGCCAGGTTGTGATGATACTTGCGGGAAAAGGTTTGATCAACAGTTAGGTAGCTTACCTCAAGGATATGACCATAAATACACCTATTCGCATCTTGGTTACAATCTTAAGATTAGCGACATGCAAGCAGCATGTGGATTGGCACAGTTAAAACGCTTGCCAGAATTTATTAAAAAACGAAACGCTAACTTTGCTTATTTAAGTAATAGATTGTCAACACTAACTGATTTTATTGAACTAACTACGCCTACTGAAAATTCAAAACCTTCATGGTTTGGATTTCCAATTACAGTAAAGGGTGATTCTGGAGTGAATAGAGTAGACTTAACTAAGTATTTAGACCAAAATAAAATCGGTACGCGCTTATTATTTGCCGGAAATCTAACTAGGCAGCCGTATTTTGAAGATATTGAATATCGAGTTGTTGGAGATTTAATTAACACAGATATAACTATGAGCCGGACGTTGTGGCTAGGAATTTATCCTGGATTAGACACTACGCAATTAGATTATATAGCTGAAAAAATGGAAGACTTTTTCGGAATAGGTTGGTGAATGAAATTTATCGAATCTAAATTGTCAGGTTGCAAGCTTATTGAAATGGATATTTTTCATGATAATCGGGGTGCTTTTCAAAAAATATATCATGAGAATGAATTCCAAAACAATGGGTTAGATATGTCATTCAAGGAGCAATACTTTACATCCTCGGATAAGGGAGTGTTGCGAGGTATGCATTTCCAGCTACCGCCCCATGATCATTGTAAATTAATAACATGTTTATCTGGCTCTGTCTTAGATGTTATTTTAGATTTAAGAAAAGATTCAAAAACGTACGGACAAACAGTTTCTTTTTTTCTTTCTGCAGATTCTGGCAAAACTATTTTCTTGCCTGTAGGTTTTGCGCATGGATTTCTTAGTCTGGAAGAAAATAGTGGAATGTTATATAGCACTTCTACAGTTCATAATTCCAATTGTGACCACGGCATAATGTGGAATACTTTTGATTATGATTGGCCAATTAAAGAACCTAATCTATCAAGTCGGGATGAGAATCATATTCATTTCAATCAATTTAAAAGTCCTTTTTAATATGAAATTATTCGTCACCGGAGGAACAGGGTTTATCGGCTCACATTTTATTAATTATGCTCATAAAGCAGGTCACGAGGTTGTTGCGTTAAAACGCGCCAATAGCATCCCAAGAGTTAAATTAGATAAAGAGCCAACATGGATAGAAGGGCAGCTTGACGATGAGTTTAGTGATCAAATTGATGGATGTGATATTCTAATACATTTGGCAGCCCACAGTCCAACCCCCCCATATGATTCATTAGAAACTTGCTTATATTGGAATTTAAATGCATCATTAAAACTATTGAATCAGGCTCGCCACGCTGGAATCTCAAATTTTTTGGTGGCTGGCTCTTGTTTTGAGTATGGAAAATCAGGTGAGCGTTACGAATATATCCCAGTAGATGCACCACTTGAGCCAACAATGACTTATCCAATATCTAAAGCTGCAGCGTCAGTGGCATTTTCTGGCTGGGCAATTGATAAGAATGTTAATTTACAAATTTTACGAATCTTCCAAGTATTTGGCGAGGGCGAGCCTCACTCAAGATTGTGGCCTTCTTTAAAAAAATCTGCAATGTCCGGAAGTGATTTTCCAATGACAAGAGGTGAACAGGTGAGAGACTTTATTTATGTAAAAGATGTAGCAAAATCATTTGTGAGCGCTTTAGAATTTGAAAATATTTTGCCAGGTAATCCAATTATACAAAATATCGGGACAGGACACCCTCAGACAGTTCTTGAGTTTTCAGAGTATTGGTGGAATAAATGGAAAGCAAAGGGCGATCTACTTGTTGGATGTAAACAGTATCGTAACAATGAGGTTATGCGTTTTGTTCCTGACGTATCATTATTTAATAAAAAGTAACAGGTCGGATTGAAATGTCTCAGGATACTGCAAAAAATATAAAATCAAATTTTCTCAATAAAATTTGGGTAGGTATTTTGAGTCTGATATCCATACCGTTTTTATTTGAGAATTTGGGTGAGGTTGAATTTGGTATATTTAGCTTATTTAGTATTTTAATTCTTTACTTTACACTTGCTGATCTCGGCTTAAGTAAAAGCGTGGTGAGGTTCGTAACTTTATATAGAGAAACTCAAAAACTAAGAAAAGTTTATTCAACTTTTTTATATTTATTTCTAATACTAGGCCTTTTATTATTTTTTCTAGGCTTAGTTTTTGGAGAGCAGTTGTTGGCTTTTCTAAAGATAAGCACTGAGTTAGGTTACGATCAAGTTTATGTTATTTCTCTAGCCACTGTGTTTATGATGATGTTTAGGTCGTTTTATATAGGTCTAATATATGCATACAATAGATTTATTTTTTATAATAAAGTTAATGTCATCGTAGAAACATTAAGATGGTCAAGTGTTGTCACGGTATCATTTTATGAGAATGCTATTGTCAATATTTTTTTAACTCAGCTTATTGTCATATCAATTCATACCTTGATATTGTTGTATTATTCAAATAAGCTTTTACCGATGTTTCCAATAAAAATAACTATAGAGAAAAGCCTAGTCAAAGAAATTCTTAGTTATTCCAGTCAGGTTTCATTGGGTGATTTCTTTGCTAGAATTATGACATATTCGGACAAAATAGTTGTAACAGTAATTGGCACAATTGGCAATCTTTCATTCTACTATATTGCATTTCAAGTGGCATCAAAACTCTATGAAATACCAGGAAATATATTGCTAGTTTATTATACAAAATTTGGCATTAACTTTTCTGATAATGAAATTGATTCTCTAAGAAAGGATTTTATAAACGCAACAAAAATAACAATTGTTCTCATCTCTCCAATTTTATTAAGTGTTTCAATAGTGAGTAATTCATTGATATCACTTTGGTTGAATGAAGATGTGGCAATTATTATTTCTCCAATATTACAAGTATTTTGTATTGGTGTTTATATGGGTAGCATCCTATTACCTTCGATTAACCTTTCGAATGCTATCGGAAAGCCAGAATCCCCTTTAATGAATAATATAGTATCAAGCATTATCTTAATACCTTTGAGTATTGTCTTTTTCAAAGAGTATGGGGTTATTGGTGGAGCAATAGCCTGGTCTCTGATGCAAATTTTTCCAATATTTTTTGTAACAAGAAAAGTATGCAGGGTTATTAATTATGATTTTAAAAAATATTTTGTCAACGAATTGTTGCTTCCATTTCTTAAAATTTCTTCTATTTTTCTATTATTATTTTGGTTACATGAGGCGGTTTTTCATAGTGAAATCATACTTTTACTTGCTGCAAATACACTATCAATATTAATAACGTACTACTCTATTCTTGATGATGCAGATCGACTAATATTTAGGAAAATTATAAAAAATGCCTAAGTTAGATATTGTCATTCCAACATATAATCGATCAAATTACCTTAAATCTGCCATTGATAGTGTATTAAAACAAACTTGCCAAGAATTTGATCTTTATATTCTAGATAATTGCTCTAATGATAACACTAGAGAGGTTGTTGAATCTTTTTCATCGACTAAGGTTAAGTATATTATGAATGAAGTCAACCTGGGGATGATTGGGAATTGGAACAGAGCATTAGAAATAGGAGGGAATAACTTTCTCAACATTCTCCATGATGACGATATGCTGGAGCCAGATTTTGTGCGCAAAGTGCTAGATTTTTATGACAAAAATAGTGAAGTAATTTTTTTACACACTGCTGCATATATTGTTGATGGGAGTAATATAATTTTAAAAAAACATATAAAGAATTACACCCCAATTACTAACAGTGATCAATTCTTCTCAAATTATATTAAATTTGGAGTGAGTATCATTTGTCCGAGCGCAGTTTTTCAGCGTAGTAAAATTCCAGAAAATTTAAAGTTTGAAGAGAAATATCCATTTACAGCAGATGTTGTTCACTTCTTAAAATGTTCAAGTTATGGCAGTGTTGGCAATATAAATGAACCTTTGATTAAGTATAGAACTCATGATAATAGCATTACAAAGTCCGTATTTTCCAATTTTGATACAAAGATTCAAGATAGGATTAATCACAAATTATTTCTTGAGGATGAAATACGAAAAAGATCGCTGTATAAGTATAAAAAATTGGCAAATAAATATTTTAACGGGGCACTTTGTGCAGATTTGTGGTTTTTAAGGCTTGATCGTTATCCTGTCCATGAGATAATCTCTCTTTACCCTAAAATAATAAAAGCCTCACCGAATATATTTTTATATTACTCATTTTGGAAGTTGACAGTAGTACTTTTACTCCCACTCTTTCTTTTGGATTTTGTTAGAAAAATTAAAAGAAACTGTAAAGGATAATATGAGAAAGTCTTTATTATTGACCAATCACTACCCCACTATAGCTAAGAAATATGACGCTATTGAAATAATACTGCTTATGATATTAATTTTGAGTATGTGGTTGCCATTGGGCGTATCTATGGCATTGTTTTCAATAATGCTAGTATTTTTTTTTCTCAATAATCAATCAATCAATAAGAGGCTGGTGTTTAAAGTTGGACCCTTGCTCTTAATTATGGCTGTAGGAATATTGTCCGGTATAAGTAATATGCTGAATGAAGATTTTTATTTATATTTTAAGGATATTTTTTATTTTTTAAATCCAATAATTTTGATTTTACTTGGGTATTATGTAGCTGATTTTTCTAATAATGTTAATCGGGTATTGAGAGTTATTTTACTTTTTTGTGTAGTTAGTAGTTTGTATTTTAATATAGAATATATACTTTCTATTGTGACAAATTTGAGCCTTAATCTTGAAGATCGGTACACATACGAAGTTCAAGCAAAATATCCTTTATTGGGTTTTTTGATTATTTACGCTTCCAAAGTTTCAAAATATGATGTTTTTAGCAATGGGATTACCAATATTTTATTTGTATTATTTGCTTCACTGATTGTCACTTCATTCTCTAGAACAAATATTCTTATCGCGTTGATTATTTTTTCTTTCCCTTTTTTGTATAGATATGTAAGTATTAAAGTTCAGATTTTTATAGCATTATCCCTTATTATTAGTACAATTTTTTTCTCGACTATATTTACGCTAACAGCACCTGAAAAATTTTCAGATAGTTTTGTTGACAAGGTGATGAATTCATATGCAGAAATTATAGTAGATAACAAGGATTCTGGCAATGGATCTGAAATGCGTATGTCTAATATTAATAATTATTGGAGGGCGCATGAGGCGTATTTAGGTCTTTCAAAAGTTCATGAGGGCGGCATCAGTTCAGTTATTTTTGGCAAGGGTATGGGGGCTTATATATATGGTGGTGACTTATTTGAAAGTAAAATGAAACAAATACCATTTTTCCATAATGGCTATATTACGGTGTATTTAAAATCAGGGCTGATAGGTCTAATGCTTCTTATGTTTTTTATTTTTTCATTAAGTAGTATGGGTAGAAATCCGGTTTTAAATATCAATTCAGAGTATAAATTTCTTTTTTTTATTTCTACTGGTACGTCCATTATTTTTCTTATTCAGACGTGGTTTGTGATGGGGATGTATAGCTCACTCCCGTTTTATGCATTTTTGATCCTAATAGGAGTAATTATGAAGTGTAAATTATACGGTTTTAAAGCTACAAGATTTGAAGTTGGCACTGTTTTAAGACATGGCAGGGTGTAATGCGTATATTGCATTTTATTCTAGGGAAGGCTAATAAAGATAGGTCTAATGGTGTAAACCAGGTTATAGCCGGGTTGTGTAAGTATTCTGCGATGAACGGACAATCGATAAAGGTCATTGGGCTAGCTAGCAATGCCGAAATCGAGGGAGAAATTGTTCAACAAGATGGTTTTGAAGTTGAAGTCTATTCGAAATTGAGTGTAAAGCTTTTGAGAGCTGTTATTAAGCATTTGAAATGGTGCGATATCTTGCACTTGCATGGTGTTTATAATTTGCAGAATATTCTTGTTGGAAAGTTGGCTCAAAGGTATTCAATTCCTTTTGTTATAACGGCTCATAATGGGTTTGCTCCTCAAATGAAAAAAATGCGTAAAAAGCTGTTTGATTTTTTGCTACAAAAAAGGCACATGGAGAATGCCGATGCTGTACATATTTTAGCGCAAGAGGAGGCCTCTGAAATTCTTGCTATATGTAAACCTAAGCGTTTTATCTACGTTCCTAATGGTATCGACCTTGATGATTTTCCCATTAGTAGAAGGCGTGAAAAATTATCAGACGAGACCAAGGAGGGGTGTGGATTAATTGTCCTTGGATACTTAGGACGGATCAGCGAGGAAAAAAACCTTACTTGTCTTGTCGAAGCTATCTCGAAATTTGGAGCCAAGCGGTCTGTTAGTCTAAAGCTAGCAGGGCCGAATTCCGCCTATTTAGAAAAACTTTTGAGTCTTGATAATTCAGTTAATATTGAATGGGTTGGGCCTAAGTATGGTTCTGAGAAAATAGAATTTATCAAGTCTCTTGATCTCTTCGTGCATCCGTCGAAAGCTGATGTGTTTTCAATTTCTGCCATGGAGTGCTTGGCAATTGGTACTCCGTTGCTAATCACGAGAGATTCCAAAGCTTCATACTTTTACAATTTCGATGGTTTCTTTATGTGCGAAGCAACTTCATTCGGAATAAATCAAGGGATTACCCAGGCTATTGATCGGATGAATGAGTGGACTGAAGTTACTAGTAAGGGTCAGTTTTTGATCTCAAGTCTATTCAATTGGAATACTGCTAGTCTTTCCCTTATAGAAGGCTACAAGTCAGTTCTCAGAGATAAAAAGCAGTGAGAGATTTACTAGCGGGGATCCTTGAGCGGGGCAGTATTTTCGATTTTAACTCCATAGTTGTTAGAGGTTCCGATATTGAAAGTACTAGTACCAGTGATATCGATGTCCTTGTCAATCATGGCCAAGCTAATCATGCTTGTCTTCAATTTATGGAGTATCTTCGAAGTAAAGGCTGGTTGCTACTAAGTTTTCGACAATTGGATTATCTTTCGTCAATAGTTGTCACCAATACAGAGCTGTTTCCAAACAGATCGACCAAGATCGATTTTTTTAGTGGACTTGGCTGGTATGGCGTGGAAAGAGAAAGCGCAAAATTTACAGCATTTAGAAATGCAGATACTCATGTTCAGATGGCGGCAATTACACTGGTGCACAAGATCATGTATGCAGGAGGCCTCGCTGATAAAGACTTTATAAGGGTAGGTGGCCACTTTAATGAGGCGGTAGCTTTGTTTAATTTAGAGAGATTAGGAGTTAGCAAGACTTTGGTTGCAAGCCGCATGTCACCAATATTAAAGTGGAAAGTTCGATTTGTTTTGTCAGGGTATCCAGTTCGAGACCTCCCTATCTGGGTGTCAAAGATCTTGAATAGAGCTGTTAGGTCAAAATTTTTCCTTACCAGGGGTAAAGGTGTAGAAGTGATTATTACCGGTTCAGGAAATTTCTCTCAGTCTGTTTGTGATGATCTGCTTGACATGTATAAGTCATCTGGCGATTCAAGTCTACCTAGATTTGATATCCCATTTTTCAAACGCATTAACGTTCTTCGAAGCAAAGCGTTTGAGCTTTCTAAAAAAAATTATTCTTTTGGCCTTATTTTAAAGCCAGTTTCCATACTAATTAATTCTATTCAAATGGTTGTGAGGCGTTTTTTAAAGGCTCGAGGTCACTTTTTTATCACAGTTTTAAATAATAAACCACTGTCAATTATGGCGGATTCAGAGACGCATATGATAGATGTTTCAGATGTTGAGCCCGATGAAGTGCAAACTTTCGTTCTTTATAGAATCGACGAAATTTTTTACGAAATATTAAAAGAAAAATCAAGAAGTAGCCTCTAAAAATGAAGACTATTTTAGCTACAGCTTATGATATAAATCCCTACAAAGGTTCAGAGTCTGGCACCGGATGGAATTTTGCATTACAAATTTCAAGGTTTAATAAAGTAAAAGTCGTAACCCGAAAAAATAATCGAGATAACATTGAGCGATATATTACTGAATTTAATATAAACCAAGATAATTTAGAATTTCTATATTATGACCTCCCTTATTTATTAAGATTTTGGAAGAGAGGTTCTCGTGGGTCCTTTCTTTATTACAATCTGTGGCAGATGTGTTTGCCAATTTTTGTTTTAAAAAGAAAAGTGAAATTTGATATCAGCCATCATATTAATTTTCATGCAGATCACGTTCCAAGTTTTTTATGGATCCTTGGGAAGCCATTATTCTGGGGCCCTATTAATCATAACGAACTCATTCCAAGGGAGTTCTTGCATAGTAAAAAAGATCTAATTATAGATCGATTAAAGTTTTTTATTAAGTGGGTAAGATGGAACCTAGACCCTTTTTTATTTTTATGTAAAAGAAAAGCTACAGTAGTTATAGGTTCCCATAATTCGGTGATGAGTAGATTGAATATAAAACAAAAAAAATTTCGTGTCGTATCTACTATTTCCGCACAATTTCCACGATGCAGGCCTGTAAAATCAATGAAAAAGTTTTCAGTAATCTCTGTGGGAAGGCATGTTTCTATTAAGTCCTTTGATGTCTCGATACGTGCTTTTGACTATTTTTATTCAAGTTTGAGTGATATTCAAAAATCTAATGTGGAGTTTCTTTTAGTTGGAAAGGGTCCGCTATTTCAATCATTGTCATTATTAGCTAACTCGTTGGAATCTAAGCAAGCTATCAAATTTATTCCATGGTTGGAAAAAGAAGAACTTGATAAGATATATTTATCCGCATCGGTAATGTTAGCGCCTTCGCATGAAGGTGGTGGTGCCGTAGTGGCGGAAAGTTTATCATTTGGCATTCCAGTTGTGTGTTTTGAAAATAGCGGGGCAGGAAGTATTGTTGATAATTTAAGTGGGTTGAAGTTTGAATGTGGCCCCTATGAAAAGAGTTATAAGAAAATGGGAGAGGGTTTATACTCCCTTTTCCAAGATCGTAAATATTTAAGTAAGTTAAGTGATGGTGCAATCAAAAATTCTGAAGCCAATCTCAGTTGGGATCGCAAGGGAGATCAAATACTTGATATTTATAATGAATTTTTAAATTAACGTAAGGAGTTCTATGTTTGATGATGCAGTAATTTTAGTAACTGGTGGTACAGGTTCTTGGGGCAATGAGTTAATAACTCAGCTTCTAGATAATCACTCACCAAAAGAGATAAGGGTTTATTCTAGAGGGGAGCATATGCAAGTTGAAATGCGAGCTAAATTTAATAACAATAAAAACTTAAAATTTATTATTGGAGATGTTCGTGATAAAAATATTCTTGGATTAGCTATGGCTGGTGTTGATTATGTTTTTCACCTCGCTGCGCTTAAGCATGTTCCAGTCTGTGAAGAAAACACATGGGAAACTGTTCTTACCAATATTTACGGAACTCAGAACGTTATAGAGTGTGCAATTTCAAATAATGTAAAAAAAGTTATTGATATTTCGACGGACAAGGCAGTCGACCCTTTTAATCATTATGGTGTATCTAAAGCATGTGCTGAAAAAATGATTGTAAATGCATCGTTTAATTACCAAACAGATACAAAGTTTGTATGCATACGCGGGGGTAATGTTCTTGGCACTAACGGAAGTGTTATTCCATTATTTAAGTCTCAGATTCTATCTAATAATTATGTAACAATAACAGACCCAAACATGACACGATATTTAATGAGCAAAAAAGAAGCTATTGGGCTTGTGTTTGAGGCAGTTGAAAAGTCAATTGGAGGGGAGATTTTTGTTATGCGTATGCCAGCTACATCCGTAAAAAATATGGCGGACGCATTGGTCATCTTGTTCGGTAATGATAAAACTAATTTAAAGGTGATTGGCGCCAGACCTGGAGAAAAAATAGATGAAGTGTTAGTGTCAAAAAATGAATCTCCATTTACAAAAATTTTGGATGAAAAATATTTTGTAATTCTTCCACAGCAAGACAATCCAGAGCTGTTGGACAGATACG
>Ga0233442_1001924_pt1 | contig 14668 bp, 17 predicted proteins | sample SI_123_September_3_FD_182789 | JGI IMG/M metagenome (GOLD analysis project Ga0233442, IMG submission 182789) | Seawater microbial communities from Saanich Inlet, British Columbia, Canada - SI_123_September2016_150_MG | ecosystem: Environmental > Aquatic > Marine > Inlet | place: Canada: British... | reverse complement strand
GATGATTTTTTTGGTTTTGACGATGCCGTATATGTAGCATTACGATTAGCACAGACTCTCTCAAGAACTGATCGTAAATTATCTGATCTCACTTCAGAAATCCCCGTTTATTATTCAACTCCAGAGATGCGCCTGGAATGTCCCACTGACGAAGAGAAATTCAAAATAGCCAAAAAGGCTGAAGAATATTTTAAAGAAAACTATGATTGTATCACTGTCGATGGAGTCAGGATAAAATTTGGTGATGGATGGGGTTTAGTTCGTTCATCAAATACACAGCCTGTCATTGTTTGTCGATTTGAAGCTAATCGGCAGGATAGGATGGAAGAAATCAAAAAAATAGTACTTTCAAAACTCATGGAATTCGGAGAGATCGCAATCAGTGAATGAAGCGGGAATAACACAACTCAGATCACTTATAAATTCAAGGATAGGGGAGCTGTATCCAGAAGGTCCTATTTCCCTTACCAAAACCATAGAATATGTATTAACAGCTGGTGGGAAACGCCTGAGGCCATTACTTACAATGATATCGGCAAATTCATGCGGTGCCAACTTTGAGAAGGCTTTACCGTCTGCACTCGCCGTAGAGATCCTGCATAATTTTACCCTCGTTCACGATGATATCATGGATGAAGATCAAACCAGACATGGTAAACCTACAGTTCATGAAAAATGGGATGTTGGAAGTGCAATACTTACAGGTGATGCCATGCTTTCCCTGGCTTTACTTATCCTTCAAGAAGAAGAAACACCTCGTGATTTGATGACAGTTTTCACAAAAGGTTTGTTAAGAGTTTGTGAAGGCCAAGCATTCGATAAAGAATTTGAGACTATCAAAAATATATCTTTAGATGATTATGTAAATATGGTTGATTTAAAAACAGGACATCTACTTGGACTAGCTGGAGAAATGGGTGCAATAATCGCCGATGCAGATTTACCGGTTAGATATGGAATCCGTGATTATGGTCGATTAATTGGACGTGCCTTCCAGGTGCAGGATGATTTGCTCGAGATTTACTCCAATTCTGATAATATGGGAAAAAGTCTGAACAGCGATATTCTCCTGGGTAAAAAAACCTATTTGATGATTCTGGCAAAAAATAGGATACCTGTTGAAATTCAATCGGCAATTGAATTATGCCAGGAAGATATTAATGGCGGCAAGAAAGCGATACAAGAACTGTTTATTGAATCAGGAATTGTAAAAAGTACAAAACAGTTTATAATGGATAATATTGAAGAAGCAAATACGATGCTGACTAATCTGGATATTGACTGTTCAGATCTACTATATTTTAGTGATTTAATCACGAGGAGAAATAATTAATGTTGAAGAATTATTCAGAACTAAAGAAAAAACATGATTTGGAAAACATGTTCAATGCAATCAATGGATTTTCTGTTCAAATTCAGGATTCTGTGACGCAAATGAAAAATTGGAGCCCTGTAAACGGACCAGAAAATATTCGAAATATATTGATTTTGGGAATGGGGGGGTCTGCAATTGGCGGAGATATTGCCAGAGTGATTCTTCAAAGTGAATGTGAGGTTCCTATAAGTGTAAATCGATCTTATAATATACCTGCATGGGTAAACGAGCAGACCTTAGTAATAGCATCGTCATATTCTGGAAATACAGAGGAAACACTCAGCGGTTTGGATCAATGTATTGCTAGAAATGCTCAAATCATTGCCATGACCACTGGTGGGAGAGTTGGTGAAATTGCCTTAGAAAATAAATTTGATGTGATTCCAATGGTCGGTGGTTTGCAGCCAAGAGCTGCATTGGGATATTCATTCACACTCCTTCTCATGGCCTTAATTAAATTGGGATTTGGTCATCACGATTTAATCCATCAACTGGAAGTTGCCGTAAATAAATTAGAAGTGCTGTCAAAATCACTTAAGAATTTTGATGAAGATAATTACGCAATAAATATTAGTGAAAAGATTTATGAATCTATTCCGGTAATTTATGGCAGTGAAGATCTCACCTGGGTAGCAGCCTTAAGGTTTCGAGGACAGCTGGCAGAAAATTCAAAAATGATGGCTTTCCATCACCACATACCGGAGCATAATCATAACGAAATTGAAGGTTGGAATTCTTATCCTGAGTTACTAAAAAAATTGAGTATAATCTGGCTTCCTGATCAGCAGGATCATCCAAGGTCATTGGCAAGAATGAAAATTTCCCGCGAACTTCTATCAGATTTACCAAAATCTCAAATTAATATCACATCAGATGGAAGTTCACCATTAGTCAGGTTGCTCTTGTTGATTCATACTATTGACTGGATTAGTTACTATACCGCACTACTGAATGAAACCGATCCAACACCGGTAATAAAAATTATGTCTTTGAAGAATGAAATGAGTAAAATAGTTTGAGTTTAGAAATTATTCGGACTGATTCGGTTATGCTATCAAGTACAATTAATATATTAAAAACTTAATGGAATTTATTACTTAAGTCTTTGTAAGATTGCTTATGTATAAAGAAGAAATATGAAACGAGTTGATGTCATAAAAATAGCATACTTTCCACCAAGCAAGGGGTATGCAGTCATCCTGAAAGAATGGGGGGGAGATCGCCAATTACCTATAATTGTTGGGAGTACCGAAGCACAGGCAATTGCCCTTGCACTTGAGAATATTGAAATGCCCAGGCCCCTTACTCATGACCTCTTAGTCAATATATTGGATAACGTCGATGCTGAAGTAACCAAAATATCTATTTCAGAATTACGAAGCGGCACATTTTATGCAAATATTGAAATACGAATTGAAAATAACCGGGTAAGAGTTGATTCTCGCCCCAGTGATGCAATCGCAATTGGATTGAGAGCTGGAACACCGATTTTTGTGAATGAGGATTTGCTAAATATAGAAAGTATTGAAAATAAAGTTATTGAAAGCGAATTCAGTCCCATTCATCATGGTAAGCCTGTAAGAAAAGCTACTAGCGTCGAAGAGAAGATTTCAGGAATGAAAAAAGCTCTGAATCAGGCCATAGAATTAGAAAATTATGAAATTGCCGCCCTATTAAGAGATAAACTGAACCAGGTTCAGGAAGAAAGAAAATCCTAAATAATTAATATTGCTCGGTATTATTGAATTTCTAATAATATCAAATTAGCATAAATCAAATAAGGCCTTTTTTGCAGAATCCTGTTCTGCTTCCTTTTTACTCTTTCCACTTCCGACATAAGATTTTTCCTGACCTATTTTTACTACTACATTAAATAGTTTTTCATGATCAGGTCCTTTACTGACATGGTTTATGAAATAAGGACCATCTGTCTTGTTTTTATGGCAGAATTCAATAAGTTGGCCTTTGTAATTATTTTTTGGATTTGCTAAATGAGAATTTGGGACTATGGTTTTTAAAATGGTTCGTTTTGCAGCACCGATACCGCCATCCAGAAAAATTGCTCCCATCAATGCTTCAAATGAATCAGCAATGATATTATTTTTAACTTTTTTGTCGTTTAGATTTACACATTTCTCAGCGAGGACGTAATCTTTAAGGCTAATCGTACAGGCTACAGTGGCTAGAAAATGTTTATTTACAAGGGAAGACCGGTAGTTTGTTAATGTACCTTCATTTGCATCAGGATATTGGTGAAATAACCAATCTGTCAACACACTTTCAATGATGGAATCACCAAGAAACTCCATTCGTTCATAATTGTCCTGATGACCCTTTGCCAGCGATCGGTGAGTCAAAGCGCTTATTAATAATGATTTATCCTTAAATCGATAGTGTAGTGAGGTCTCTAAACTGGAAAACTCAGATTTAGACCCCTTTAACCAATCAATAAGATATCGTATTATTCCGTCCACTTTTTGAAAAGCAATGTAGCGTTGTGACCTCCAAATCCAAAAGTATTTGAAATAGCTGCTTTTAGATCCTTTGCCCTGGCCTGATTAGGAGTATAGTCCAAATCGCAATCAGGGTCAACAGTTTCAAAGTGAATAGTGGGGGGCACCAATGAATTTTTTAATGCAAGGATTGTGGCAATCGCCTCGATTCCGCCTGCAGCTCCAAGAAGATGGCCAGTCATCGATTTTGTCGAGCTAACCGATAATTTGTAAGCATGATCACCGAAGAGAGTCCGAATAGCTTTGGTTTCAGTCCTGTCATTGTATGCTGTTGAGGTTCCATGGGCATTGATATAATCAATATCTTCAAGCTGGAGTCCAGCATCTTTAACTGCCAATTTCATTGAACGAATTGCTCCATCACCACTTGGATCAGGTGTTGTAAGATGGTAAGCATCGGCAGTGGCACCATATCCTGATAATTCTGCAACGATATTAGCACCTCTTGCTTTGGCATGTTCGTATTCTTCGAGCACTAAAAGAGCGGCACCTTCTCCCATTACAAAACCGTTTCGATTAAGATCAAATGGTCGGCTTGCTGTTTCAGGATCAGGATTTTTTGTGAGTGCTTTCATATTAGAAAAACCAGCTACAGACATGGGATTGATGGTTGCATCAGATCCGCCGGCAATTATAATATCCGCATCACCATACTTGATAAGACGATGAGCATCGCCAATAACATGGCTGGATGTTGCGCAGGCAGATACTACTGCATAATTTGGTCCCTTGAACCCATATTTAATAGATACCTGCCCTGCAGCAATATCAGTGATCATCGCAGGAATAAAAAATGGACTAACCCTTCTAGGACTTTTCAATAGTCGGGAATGCTGTTCAGTAAATGTGTGTATTCCACCGATACCCGAACCGATAATTACACCAACTCTGTCGTGATCCACATTATCTGAAGTAATCCCTGCAGAGGTAATCGCCTGATCTGCGGTCACAAGAGCGTACGCGGTGAATCGATCCATACGATTCAATTCTTTGCGATCAATATAATCTTCAAAATTCAAATCACGTACTTCACCTGCAATATGAACAGCAAAATCAGTTGTATCAAATTGCTCTATAGGCCGAATCCCATTTCTACCATTTGAGATACCATCCCAAAATTCTGAAATAGAATTACCAAGTGGAGACAGGATCCCCATCCCTGTTATTACAACGCGACGGCTATAATCCATTTTACTTGAGACTATCCCATCTTAGTTGTGATATAATCTACAGACTCACCTACTGTGGTCAATCCTTCAGCATCTTCATCGGGAATTTCAATATCGAACTCCTCTTCGAATTGCATAATCAATTCAACAGTATCTAAAGAATCAGCACCAAGATCATCAATGAATTTGGCTTCGATTGTGATTTTGCTATCTTCCACGCCCAGTTTATCAATAATGATTTCTTTTACTTTATCAAAATATTCTGACATTTTTTCTCCGTTTTTATTAGTTACATTACCATACCACCATCAACATTTAAAACCTGACCGGTTATATATGCTGCTTCATCTGAAGCGAGGAACATTGCCAGGTTAGAAACATCCAGGGTAGTACCGAATTTCCCCAAAGGGATTAATTTTAATAATTCAATTTTAATATTCTCTGCAAGTCCATCAGTCATTTCCGTCATGATGTATCCAGGCGCAATGGCGTTTACAGTAATATTACGTGATCCAAGTTCTTTGGCGGCTGCTTTGGTCAATCCAAAAACTCCTGCTTTAGATGCAGCATAATTGCTTTGACCAGGATTACCTATTTGACCAATGACAGAGGAGATGTTAATGATTCTTCCTGCCCTGGTTTTCATCATAAATCTGGTCACAGCCTTTATTCCAGAAAATACACCTTTTAAATTTATATTGAGAACATCATCCCAATCATTTTCCTTCATTCTCATGATAAGATTATCACGGGTGATTCCGGCATTATTAACCAGAATATCAATTCGACCAAATTGATTATAGACCTTCTTTGCCGTGACTTCAAAATCAGATAATGAAGATACATCCATTGGGAATACATGTGAAATTCCACCAGATTTTGAGATTTGGGATTGAACTTCGGATAAAGATGATTCAGTTCGGCTAATAAGAATAACGGTTGCACCTGCCTTGGCAAAGTTAATCGAGATATCCTTTCCGATCCCCCTTGAGGCACCGGTGACCATCACAACTTTATCTTTAAAATTCATAATTTATAGTTTCCTCAAATTTGCCAAGACTAACATTAGTAGAATCCCTAAAAATTCTTCTATTTAGTCCATGTAGAACTTTCCCCGGACCGAGTTCAAAAAAGGATTTATGTCCATCCATTTTCATTTTTTCAATTATTTCCACCCAGCGTACAGGTGACTCCAATTGCAGGAGAATATTCTCTTTTATAATCTCAATATCCGTTTCAGGTTTGGCAGACACATTCTGATATACAGGTACAGATGGCGAGTTAAAATTTAACTGATTCATAGCATCGGAAAGTTGTTCACGAGCTGGTTTCATCAATGGAGAATGAAATGCCCCTGATACATTCAGAGGAATTGCTCTTCGAATCCCTAATTTCTTTGCAGTTTCGACTGCTGCAGATACCGCATCAACTTCACCTGAGATAACGATTTGACCAGGTGCATTCATATTTGCCTCAACAACAATACCTTCCTGATCACATATCTCTTTCATCTGTTCGTCATTTGCACCAATGATGGCGGCCATACTTCCAGGTTGTTTCTCTCCGGCATTGGCCATTTCAGAGCTTCTCACCTTTACCAGTTTTACTGCATCTTCAAAAGTTAAAACACCAGCTGCGACAAATGCCGTGAATTCGCCAAGGCTATGCCCGGCGACGCCAGAAAATGTTAATCCTCTGGATTCAAGAATTTTATAAATTACGATACTATGAACAAATATTGCAGGTTGGGTATATTGAGTGAGTTTCAGCGATTTTTCCGGACCATTAAAGGAGATATCAGCGATATCAAAACCCAGAATGTCTGAAGCTCTGAGATAACATTCCTTTGCCAGGTTTGAATTATCAAAAAGATCCTTGCCCATTCCGACAAATTGGGATCCCTGTCCTGGGAATAGTAAAATATCAGGCATTATTTGAAATACCCCATTTAATATACATTGCACCCCATGTAAAACCTGCACCGAATGCAGATAAAATAACATTATCACCTTTATTCAGTCGCCCTGATTCAAAAGCATCCACCAAACCAATTGGAATAGTTGCAGCAGTAGTATTTGCGTATTTGTCAATATTGATCAATACTTTATCATCCGATATCCCCAATCGCTTTGCAGAGGCATCGATTATTCTTTTATTGGCTTGGTGAGGAATAAAAAGATCAATATCTTCATTTGCAAGTCCATTTCGTTTGGCAATATCAAATGAAATATCTGCCATGCCTTTAACGGCAAATTTGAAGACACTCCGACCATCCTGATAGACATAATGCATTTTTTCATCAACAGTTTTGTGACTTGCAGGATGTAGGCTTCCACCGCCTTTCAGATTTAAAAATTTCCCCCCGCTGCCGTCCATCCGCATTTTGGCATCAATTATTCCAAACTCATCAGATGGCTCCAGAAGGACTGCACCGGCCCCATCACCAAAAATAATACAGGTATTTCTATCAGTATAATCTATAATAGAACTCATGGTCTCTGCACCAATGATGAGTACTTTCTTGTATCGTCCAGTTTCTATCATCATTGCACCTGTCTGTAAGCCAAAGAGAAATCCTGAACAGGCGGCAGATAAATCATATCCCCAGGCATTCACAGCGCCGATATTATCTTGGACGATTGCTGCTGTAGAGGGAAGCATCATATCAGGAGTTATCGTAGCAACAATTATTGCATCTATTTCATCGGCAGAAATATTTCTCATCTCAAGAACTTTTTCTACGGCTTTTGTACAGAGGTCAGAAGTGGTTTCACCCTTCGCAACGATACGACGTTCTTTTATACCAGTACGGCTGACGATCCACTCATCAGTGGTTTCAACCATTTTTTCAAGATCAGCATTGGTCAATATGTTTTCTGGTACATACATCCCAAGGGCTGTAATATTTGCATATATTTTCTTTTGGTTCATCAATTCTATTTTAGTCCATTATATCAAGGTGTGAAGCAACGCGATTTCCAATATTTTCAATTAAATTTGTATCAATAAGATGCTGAGCATTGATCAGAGAATTATAGATTGATACATGGCTGGAAGAACCATGTGCTTTTAATACAATACCATTGATACCCAGAAAAGGGGTACCCCCATAGGTTTCATAATTCATTAATTCTTTCATATCTCGAAAAGCAGGAGCCATGAGTGGTGCCGATATTCGACAAATGGGATGGGATTTTATACTTTCCTTAAACCAATCCATCATATGGACGATAACGCCTTCAATAAATTTTAATACTGTGTTGCCAACGAATCCGTCACAAATCACAATATCTACTTTTCCATCAAGTATATATCTAGCTTCAATATTGCCAACAAAATTATTGATATGTTCTTCCATGAGGGGGAAGGCCTTACGTGTCAATTCGTTTCCCTTATTATCCTCGGTACCAATATTCAGTAAACCCACGGATGGGTTTTTTTTGCCCATGGAAAACTCCATATAGGCACTTGCCATTATGCCAAAATGGACCAGGTGAAATGCTTTACATTCCATATTTGCCCCGGCATCACTTAGAATAAACCCACCGTTATTAGTTGGGATAAACGGCGAAAGTGCCGGTCTCTTAATTCCAGAAATATTTCCAATTGTAAAAAGTGAGGTGGACAGAAGCGCACCGGTATTACCGGCACTTATAACCGCATCAGCATCGCCACTATTGACAAGCTTAATGGATTTAACCAGGGAAGAGTTCGGCTTTGTCCGGTGTATTTTTGCAGGGCTATCATCCATGCCCACAATGTCCTGAGCATCATATACAGAAACTTTTTCCGGCATATGTGGAAAGGCAGTCAATTCTTTGGTAATTAGCTCTTTTTTACCCACCAGAATGATGTTAGCCGCATCGTCACCAAAGTGTTTTAGATACTCGAATGCACCTTTAACATTCGACAAAGGTGCATTGTCACCGCCCATTGCATCGATGGCGATATTCATATATGAATTTGGATTAAATTCCTTTTGCTGAAATTACAGGTCTATCTTTATAGTAACCGCAGGAGGGGCATGCCCTATAAGGCAGTTTTGGGGAGTTACATTGTGGACATACACTTACTTGAGGCGTTGTTGCCTTCCAATGAGTGCGGCGTTTTCTTCCACGCTGTTTTGATATTTTTCTTTTTGGTACAGCCATTAAAATCCCTCTGTTTATTCCTTTTTATGTATCAATTTGATTAATTTGACTCTTAGTAGAGCCTTGTAATTTAACTGAACTAAATTCCATTTTACAATATTTGTTTATACTAAAATACATAAAAAATGCAGAAGTTAGAAAGGATATGGAATGATAGGCTTTTTATGAGGTAAAATCAGGAGATTTTCAATAGATTGATATCATTTTCATCTTGCTTGATGCGGATAAAAAGTAAGGTCTGAGTTGATATAAATGAACTCAGCCCAAATGATAGTGAAATCAACAAAGCGGCAATGTACCAAAGCATAATTATTATGCTGGACTTTGGCATCGTGGCAATTTGGAAAATAAAATTATCCTGTAAGAATAGATCCAACCCGAATTTTGGAAAAACCTCATTATATGAAGCAAGAACATTTAAATCGGAAAATCTTCTTACAATCCAGAATCCCGCCTTAAATAAATAAAACAGTCCTGAAAATGAGATTACTGCATTCAAAAGAGAAACGAATAAACCACTAATAAGCAGCCATGGACGTGCCCATAGAATTGAATAGGACTGAAAGATAATTCCCATCATATCATGTCCCCATGTAGCTGCAATTGAAGGAAGAAATAGCATTCCATTAATCATCGCCAGAATTGTGTAAACAAGAAACATACCGATTAAACATAACAACGGGATCAGGAAAAAATATAATAATAAGCCAATCACAGGCAATTTGGTCAGCAGGGCAAGTAAGATGCTCAGGGCAAAAAAGAACATAATGATGACAACAAATCCTAATGGCGCAAAAAGGATATTAGTAAAATTTGTATTTAAAAATTTGCGAATATTAGGGCCAGAGAAATCTCTATCTCCTTTCAGATACTCTGTAATAGTAACTGCAATAATCGAAGAGGTTATGAGTATAGAGGATATTGCCAGAATGGGCAAATCGATATTTGGAATTACAACAGGAATGATACCAATAAAAATAAAGCTTTCATGATAGTCTGTGAACAATAAAACAGTGAGAAATGAACCGGCTAACGAGAAGAAATAGGAAGTCAGGAGACCAACAAAACCAATGAATATTATCTTGAATTTTAGCGCATATCTCGAAGCAGAGAAGAGATCCAGGAAATTATTCCTAAGCCTTAAAACATTATAATACCGATCAATTTCTTTTCTTGACACGGTCGATCCAAATATCAGTTTTTATTTTCGAGGATACAAATTGTTTTGCCTTTACAGCATCATCATAGTTTTTAAAATTCCCAACCCTGACTCTAAACCATATTTGGTCAGAATCCATCATATAGGTTCGTTCAATATGAGCTTCAATCCCAACTATTTTCAACTCTTTTATATTTGCAATAGCAAAACTTTCTTTCTTCCAGGATGAAATTTGAAGACTGAAATATCCCTTACCAGGCGATGCAAATGCCGGCATTGATTGAATTATAACTTCTGCATGTTTGTTCTTTTGGGATTTCTGTAAATCTACTTCAGTATCAGAAGTATTATCTGAATTGATGACTTCAGTGTTTTCCTTATTTATGGTCCCATGATCATCAGTTGGGGTCGATTCTTCCTTCTCCTCAACTTGATGTTGGATAACTGGAGGTGAAGTTTCTTTTCCAAGCGGTTCTGGATTCTGGGAGATGATCTCAAAATCTGAAATATTACTATCAGTGTTGACAGCCAGAAAATGAAAAACATCCTGACTGAGTTTGTCGTTGGGAGAAATTACTGTGCAGACAATAGAGTATTCCCCTGGTAAATCAGGCGTGAATAAAACTTGATTATGATCGACAATGATTTTTGCCATGCTGGTGAGGGGCTTTTTGCCATATGACCAATAAAAAGTGATATCAGGCGAATCAGTGATGGCAAATGAAGAACGGACTTTTACGGTATTCCCAATTTCAATTTCTTCTGATTTGGGTTCCGAGGAACAAGCAATAATCAGAAGACCGATAATAATGGAAGTAAAGTAAATATATGTCCTGTTCTTCATAAATAAATGGCTAGTTATTGCTGATAAGTTCGCAATCTGAAAAGAAAAATGCAATCTCTTTTATTGCATTATCATCAGAATCTGAACCGTGAACAGCATTTTCACCAAGGCTGGTGGCGAAATCTTTCCTGATTGTGCCTGAATCGGCGTCAGCAGGATTGGTAGCACCAATCGTTTTTCGCCACTCTGCAACGGCATTTTCTTTTCTTAGGGCCAGGACCATTGCCTGTCCTGACGACATAAATTCAGTCAGTTCATTATAGAATGGTTTTCCTTTGTGAACAGAATAAAATCCTTCTGCCTGGGCCAGACTCATGCGTGTAAGTTTCGCAGACAGTATATTAAAGCCGGCTTTTAGAATCCGGTCATAAATAAGTCCAGTGTAATTATTTTTAACTGCATCTGGTTTAATTATTGCAAATGTTAAGTTTCCCATGATCTCCAATTAGTTATTATTTATTATTCAACGCGAGTTTTGTTTTCGCTCCAATTTCTGCAACGGATTCGCATACAGAAATCCCACATTCCTTTAAAATTCTCATTTTAGCCTCGGCAGTATCATCTCCTCCTGAAACTATGGCACCGGCATGACCCATTCTTCTTCCAGGGGGTGCAGTTTGGCCGGCAATAAATCCAACAACAGGTTTTGACATATTATCTTTAACCCAGCGTGCAGCTTCAATTTCCATTTGACCACCGATTTCACCAATCAATACAACTGCGTCTGTTTCAGGATCATTTTCAAATAGCTGCAGAATAGTTTTCATATCGGTTCCAATTATAGGATCACCGCCAATGCCGATGGCAGTAGTCTGTCCAAGACCTGCTTTTACAAGTTGATCTATTGCTTCGTAGGTGAGTGTTCCAGATTTTGAGACAACACCAACCGATCCTTTTTTTGTAATAAATCCAGGCATTATACCCAGTTTGCATTCATCAACAGTAATTACACCGGGACAATTTGGACCCAATAGCCGTGTACCATTTAAGTCGATTATCTTTTTTACTTCCACCATATCCTGAACTGGAATTCCTTCTGTTATGCAGACGATAAATTCAATTCCTGCAAATGAAGCCTCAATAATCGCCTCTGCTGCAAATGCAGGCGGGACAAAGATAATAGAGACATTGGCATCAGTAGCTTCTTTTGCTTCTTCTACAGAATTATAAACAGGAATGGCACCATCTAAGGCAGAAAGACCACCTTTCCCCGGGGTGACACCTGCAACGATATTTGTTCCATACTCCAGCATTTGGGTAGCATGAAATGATCCTTCTGAACCGGTAATTCCCTGAACAATTACTCGTGAATTTTTATTAACTAAAATAGACATAATATTTTCCTTTATTAACCGATAGCGGCTTTTACAACTTTTTCAGCCGCATCCTTCATGCTGACTGCGGGTATAATTGAAACTCCAGAATCCTCAAGTAATTTCTTTGCCTCAATTGCATTTGTTCCCTCTAATCGAACAACAACTGGTACGGATAATTTTAATTCCTTTACAGCTTGAATTACGCCAGTTGCCACTCGATCACAACGGACGATTCCCCCGAAAATATTTATTAACACAGCTTTTACATTTTGATCCTGAAGTATAATTTTGAATCCATTTTTAACGGTATCTGCATTTGCGGTACCGCCCACATCAAGAAAATTAGCTGGTTCGCCACCGGATAATTTGATGATATCCATCGTTGCCATTGCCAGTCCGGCTCCATTTACCATACATCCCACATTGCCATCTAATTTTATATAATTCAAATTATATTTACCCGCTTCAACTTCAGTGGCATCTTCTTCATGTAGATCCTGCATATCAGAAATTTCTTTTTGACGATATAAACTATTGTCATCAAAATTAAACTTTGCATCCAGTGCTACAATTTTATCATCCTCTGTAAGAACAAGAGGATTAATTTCAACCATAGAGGCATCAGTTTCATGGTAACAATTATACATATTCATAAAAACTTTAATTGCTGTTTTTAATGCTGCACCTTCAAGTTCTAATCCATAGGCGAGATTACGTGCCTGAAATGATTTCATCCCAATTAGTGGATCAATCCAGACTTTCGATATTTTTTCCGGGGTTTCTGCAGCCACAGTTTCTATATCCATACCGCCTTCAGTAGAAACCATAAATACATGATCACCGCGAGCACGATCCAATGTCAAAGCACAATAATATTCATGTTTGATATCCAAAGCCTCGGTGATGTATACTTTCCTAACTAATTGACCTGTTGGTCCAGTCTGGTGAGTAACCAAATTCATACCGAGGATATTTTTTGAATTTTCCATCGCTGATTCAAAATTTGGAGAATATTTTACACCACCGCCTTTACCACGACCGCCGGCATGAATTTGGGCCTTTACAACCACTGCTTCCGTATTAAATGTGTCCTGAACCTTCTTGATTGTCGCTTCAGCATCTTCAATGCAGTTAATAACAAAACCATCTTGAATAGGTACTTTATATTTTTTCAGCAAAGCCTTTCCCTGGAATTCATGTATCTTCACATTATTGTCCTTTATTATTTCGAATTATAATAATTTAATCCTTAAAAATTGTCGTACCAGCAGTACCGTCTATAGCTTCTTTCAATTTTGAAATGGATGTGATAACCACCTTTTCTCCGTGATATTTCAGAAAGTAAAGCGCTGACCGTATTTTTGGTGCCATTGTGCCTCTGGAAAAATGTCCATCCTTTAGATACTGTTCAATTTCAGAGGCATTTGCTTTGAGAACCGTTTTCTGATTCGGATTTTTGAAATTTAGAAAGATGTTGTCCACATCTGTTATAATAAACATCTCTTCTGCTTTTATAACCCTACCCAAAAGGGAAGCAGTACGGTCTTTGTCAACAACACCATTTAATCCTTCCAATCCTTTTTCTTCAGTGTAAAAAGCAGGAATACCTCCACCGCCGCCAGCAATAACGATGGTGCCAAAATCAACAAGATGTTTTATAGATTTACCATTAAAAATGTACAACGGTTTAGGTGATGGAACGACTCTTCGCCACAGATCCGGTTCCTGTTCTTTCACAACCCAGCCGAATTTTCGCTTATATTCCTTTGCCCGTTGTTTTGAATAACTGCGGCCAATAAATTTGACAGGATCATGAATGGCTGGATCGTTTTCATCTACCCGCATCTGCGAGATAAAACTGACAACTTCCCTTGGTGACTCTATAGATTTTAAGGCATTTTGCAGGGATTGCTGGATCATATAACCGATGGCCCCCTGCGTGTTTGCAACGAGGACTCCAAGGGGGAGTGGTGGTGTCACATCAGATGCTATTTCATTGCGAAGGAGCTCTGCGCCAACCTGGGGTCCATTCCCATGAGTTATGCAGATATTGTATCCCAAATTAACAAAATGGAGAACAGCGAGTAAACTTTCACGAGTATGGCTAAATTGTTCAGATATAGTTCCAGCTTCGTTTTTAG
>Ga0233442_1001917_pt1 | contig 14709 bp, 17 predicted proteins | sample SI_123_September_3_FD_182789 | JGI IMG/M metagenome (GOLD analysis project Ga0233442, IMG submission 182789) | Seawater microbial communities from Saanich Inlet, British Columbia, Canada - SI_123_September2016_150_MG | ecosystem: Environmental > Aquatic > Marine > Inlet | place: Canada: British... | reverse complement strand
CTCGCACATCCATTTTATAAAAGGGGATCTCACAATTAACCAGGCCCTCTACGCGCTTTAAAGACTCTAATGAAGCGTTACATAAATTATCAACCACCACCACTTTATAGCCAGCTTTGATTAGTTCAATACATGTATGTGAACCAATATAACCCGCACCACCTGTTACTAATATTTGCATAATAATTACTTTTTAAATTTAAATTTGAAATGAACAATTCGGCGATAAATTATCGTATATATTGCCATAAATACAAATGCCCAAACAATAAGCATCGTTTGATTATCAAACCAGATAATAGCTGGAATAATACCAACCAAAGACAACGCCCATAAAAATGGTGACGTTACACTGTTACACATAATTTTGTTATTTTTGAAAGTCTTGCATTTAACCAAGCGTTTATAAATTAACATATGTAAATGGTAGCCATCAGGCTGGCTTGGGGAAGTGCCACGCACAATTTTTTTTCGGTAAATACTAAAAACAGTTTCGTATAGTGGATAAATAAACAATAAAAGAATAAACCAATGCGACACTTCTTCATTACGAGTGCTTAACATTAGGCCTATTATCGCCATCATAAAACCAACAAAATACGCCCCACCATCACCCATAAATAGCTTTCCAAAGGGGAAATTAAATATAAAAAATCCCATCAATGACGACCCCAACATTAAACTCAATTGTAAAATTAAACTATCGCCTAGAATATTGGCAACATATGCAATGGCAAATAGGACTAGTATACTATAGCCAGCCATAAGCCCATTATATCCATCAATAATATTTACCGCATTAACTACCCCAGCCAAAACCAAAACAGTAAATAATAAGACTACCATTGGACTGGATAAAAAATAATCAGTTAACTCAAACCCTAAAGTATCAACTTTGATATCCATCCAAATAAATGCAATAAGAATGGATAAAGATATAAATAAAAACCTAATCAAAGGTGATACATTTGCTTTCAAATCTTCGTAAATACCTATGAAAAATAACGGCAATGAGGATAGCCATAATACCAACAGCACTTCAGAATAATTATCCAGAAACCATAAACCTAGAGAAAATCCAATAAAAACCGTTATACCGCCTATTCTCGGCACTGGAACTTGGTGGAACTTCTGTACGCCTTGAGTATCAGCTTCGTTTAAAAACCATAAATAAGTGCTTGATAAGTACACAATCATCCACGCCATTGTCGCTGATAATATGAAATTGAATAACATGAGAATATTCATTGCTTGAAAAATTAGAATTTTCTAATTATGGAATAAATCAAAGTGGAAGCCTGTTTAGGTATCATTCTAACAACAAACCTTAAAATAACATTTATAGAGAATTCAAACAAGTTCAAAAAACCCAATTCAAGCATTTTCCTTTGAAGCGTTAACTCACTAAATGCATATTTTAAACCTCTTCTCCTTTCCAGTTGAGCAGCACCGGCGCGAACATTAACCAAAGACTCTTGTATATTGTAAAATCTAGCACCCGACTGAATTAGCCTAACAAAAAGATAGTAATCCTCAAGCCACATCATTTTTTGATACCCGCCAACTCTAAGAATTTCTGTTTTTTTAAACATAATACTCACATGATTCATTGGGCTTCTAGATTTTAAAAACTTAACAATATCTTGATGCAGTTCTGGTAATTTTCTAACTGCTTCTGTCACGCCCTCCATGTCTTCAAACTCATTAATCCATGTTCCACAAATATCTATATCATTATTTGAAAAACTCTCCAGTTGTTTTTCAAACCTACTGGGGAGGGATATATCATCTGTATCCATCCTTGCAATTATCTCATAATTACATTTTTGAAGCCCTATGTTTAATGCATCACCCAGACCTAAATTAACTTCTAGAGGGATAATATTCAAGGATTTTCCTAATTTATTTTTCCAGGACCTTATACCTTTATACAATTCATCAGTTAACTCCCCATCTTCTACTAAGACTATTTCATCAGGTTTAATAGTTTGTTCGTCCCATATACTCTTCATTGCTCTATTAAAATCTTGTAGAGTTTCCTTATGATAAATTGACATCAATACAGAAAATTGAGGATTGTTACCACTTAGAATATGTTGATTAGTTACACTCATCACAAGACAATCTTTCGTAAAAAATTATAGATCCTCACACCAAATATTTTCTTTAGAGAAGATTTAATAAAATCTTCACACTTCCATTTAACTCTAGTACCTATTGAACATTTTAATATTTTATCTATGTCATAAAAGTTCATTGTTTTATTTATAGAGTTTCTAGGCATTATTAATGTGTCTAACGCAACAACGCCATGATTAGACACAAAACATTTTTGATAGCCACATTTAATTGCCAATTTCACCAAATTGACATTATAAAAACCAAAAGGAAAAGCAAAAAAAATCACATTTTTATTGATTTTACTGGTAATGCTTTTTTTAGAGTCAATAAATTCTTGTTTAGCTTTGTCAATATCAATCTTAGTCATGTTTGGATGTGAGTCACTGTGAGATCCAATACACATACCATGCTTGCTCATTTCTTGCGTCATATCCCAATTAACATACCCTTTTTTGCCAACAGTTTGCGGATTGATAAAAAAAGTGGCTTGAATATTTCGCTCTTTAAGTCGTGGAAAAACAATATTATAATCAGACACATATCCATCATCAAACGTTATTAAATAATAAACTCTGTCACTCTTTATCTTGACTTTATCAACATCTTCCGCAGTAATATATTTACTGGAATCTTTGCTTAAAATTTTATCAAATGATACTATTGTAATATCTTCAAAATCAATACAATTGGATTCTACTACTCTGTGCAAAACAATAGGAATAATCATAACTTATCTTTAGCTCTTTCCATGTTTACTGTGATTAGTTTCGCCATTTAGATGCAAAATTTACTAACTTTTTCATTATAAAACTATTTGAATATTCAAATTCACCAAGTGTCTCGACTAACTGCGCCCCTGTACCTTTCTTAAAATTATATACACCCATATTATTTTCAGGATCAACACCACTAAAATCAAAATCATCGCATCCTAAATCCTTACAACGATTAACAAGATTCCAGCATAGCCCATAAGACAAGTAATGTTTTCTTGAAAATATATTGGTTGCTGCAAAAATATCTATAGCATGATTGTCCCTGATAATTGCTCCACGTATAGCTTGTACAACTCCATCGGGTGTTTTTGAACCAATAACAACTATCCTATCATGATGGCTATTCATTAAACTTTCGATTTGCTTAATAGAAAATAACTCACCCAACCCTTTAGTACTGCCTAATTCTTTATAAAGCCTGTAAATGGTCTTAATATCCTTAACCTCAACAATTTCATAGTCAAGTTTCTTTGAACGTTTTAAATTTCGCCTCCAATTTTTACTTAAAGCTTGGTGCATCTCCTCAGTTGAAATAGACAAATCCAAATGCCCAAATAATAAGCATTGTCTGATTGTCATACCAAATAATAGCTGGAATAATACCAACCAAAGACAACACCCATAGAAATGGTGACGTTACACTATTACACATAACCTTGTTATTTTTGAAAGTCTTGCATTTAACCAGGCGCTTATAAATCAGCATATGTAAATGATAGCCGTCTGGTTGACTTGGGGATGTACCTCGTACAATTTTTTTACGATAGATGCTAAATACCGTTTCATATAGCGGATAGATAAATAGTAGCAAAATAAACCAATGTGATACCTCTTCATTGCGAATACCTAACATTAAGCCTATTATTGCCATCATAAAACCAATAAAATACGCCCCACCATCACCTATAAAAATCTTGCCCAATGGAAAATTAAACACAAACAATCCAAACAAGGATGATACCAACTATAAGCTCAACTGTAACACTAGCCCGTCTCCCAATATATTTGCAACAAAGGCTATAGCCAATAAGACAAATATACTATAGCCGATCATTAGCCCATTAAATCCATCAATAATATTAATCGCATTTACTAAGCCACCCACCACAATTAAAGTAAACAACAAACTAATGATAGCATAATTAGATAGTAAAGAATCCACCCATTCAAACCCTATGGAGAAAATACCGATCTCTAGCCACACAAAAGCAATCACAATGGAGACTAAAGTAGTTAGCATTCTCTTTATTGGGGGGCATACTTGCACTTATATCCTCAACTAAACCTCCAAGAAATACCGGTATTGATATAGCCAAAAAAGGCAAAAAAAGGCCCTCTATAGAAGATAACCACAACCCAAAGAATAACCCAAAGAATACTGGAATTCCACCAATACGTGGAGTTGGTTCAATATGAAATTTTTGGACGCCATAAAAGTCAGAATTAAACATCCAACGCCCTCTCTTAGCCAATAATATGATTAGATAACTGAATATGAAAGCTACAAGGAAAACTATGAGTGATATTTTAAGCATAATTAACAAAAGAATAGAAACACCATATGAATTTCATCTGAGTTTGTATAGTATTTCTACAATACTTGTTGGGAGTAATCTTAAAGGAGTACGTACAGCAAGATTTTTTAACATTTGATAGAAACTAATATATCCAATCTCATAAGAACTATACATAAACTTTATTTCATTCTTAAGATAACCCCATCCTACCCTCCTACCAAACATATCATTACCCACCCTTACCTTTACTAGAGGTGTATCAAGATTCGCTACAAAAGTGTTCTGAGATAAAACTCTAATCCATAAATAATAATCTACAAAACCAGATATCTGTATATACTTTCCAGAATCGGCCCACAAATCTTTTCGAAACATCACTGTTACGTGATTAAAAGGATTTCTTTTTTTTGAAAATTTAATGATACTATCACTCCCTATCGGCGCCCTCTTGATTCCAATGGATATACTGTCGTCAGAGTAAAATTCACTAATATGACCACCAAGAAGCTGGACTTTTGGATTATTTTTTAAAAAATAAACTTGTTTTTCAAACCGATCAATTTCACATATATCATCTGCATCCATTCTTGCTATCCAGTCGTTACGGCTATTTTCAATAGCAATATTCCATGCATAAGCCGGCCCTTTATTTTCTTCATATGAGATAAATTTTATAAAGTCATAACGATGCCTATAATTACTTATCACTTTATAAAGACTATTTTTTAAGGCGCCATCAGCTACCAAAATTATTTCATCTGGCAGCAACGTTTGTAAAACTAAACTCTCTAATGATTTCTGTAGAAAAAAATCATTATCTTTTATATACACCGACATTACTACTGAAAATTTCATTTCACTTTTCTGGTTAAAATAACACTTCTAACTCTTTTGTATAATGATAAAAAAAGCTTCTTGGCAATTTTTTTAATATTCCAATATAAATACTGCTTAATCCTAAATGCCTTGCTACCTTTTAATATTGAAAATATTTCTATATCTGATAAGGTTCGGTGAATTGAATACCTTCCAATTACTTCCATTCCATGGCGTTCTTTAATTTTTGATTGAGGCTCAGAAGTATAAAGCTTTTTTATATTCACTTTGTGCGCCATTTCAGCTACAACGTCAGAATAAGATCCTCCAGAGATAGAAGCATAAATAATATTATTATTTATAATTAAACTCAATATTTTGCAACTTTCATTCCACTCTCTTAATAACTCATCTTCCAAACAATCAGACATAATCATTGGGTGCGTATGAGTATGGGAACCAATAATATGCCCCCTATTTGCCAATGACTGTATGTCTTCTGAAGATAAAAAACCCTTCTTACCTATTAGAGATGTTGTAATAAAAAAAACACCTCTCATTTGATATTTTTCTAAAATTACAGCAGCCAATAAAGATCCAATCCCACCATCATCAAATGTAAATGTAAATTTGTATTTTTTTCCTTGAGACTGCGATACTTTCTTTACATGACCTTCAAATACATCTTGGTAAAATTTATAAATGTTAGAATAACCCGTGACAAAACCACTAGAGTTGTAATTTTCAGCATTATCAATAATGTCGTGATATAAAAGATTGATATTTTTCACAAAAAAATCAATTAATTAAGATTAAACATATTTTTTATTAATGGGTCAAGTATAAATTTACACATCTATCTGCCTTTCAATAACATCGTCAATGGCATGATTAAGTTAGACTTAACCCAAATAAGCATTTTAAATAGCAAATTAATATACTGTTTCATCCAAATATACCTTGAATACCCCACTTCATAACCACCAAAACTTCTCTTAAACTTGTCAATTGACGATATTCCCAACCCTCCAAAGTTGTATTTACTTATGTTGTTATCAGCCGCAAATTTTATAACTTCCCAATGCATAAGATTATTTGCTCCAAATTTATTACCATCTCTAGTAGAAGTTCCACTCATAAAATTTATTTCACATTTATTGTACATAAAAATACCCATGGCGACCACATCTGCGCCATTCTTTATTGATAGAAACAACAAATTATTAGATTTTAATAACCGTTTTGTCAATAGCATATAAAATTCCTCTGAATGAGGAGGGAGTTGACCATACTTCTTAAAAGTATCTTTTAGCATTGAATAAAATAGCTTGACATTTTTTTCTTTACAATCAAGAAACTCAACTTTTAGTCCATTTTTCTCAGACTTTCTAACTAAATTTCTAGCCCTTCCTTGCATTCCATTCCATAGATCCTCTTCACTCTTATTGGTATCAAGAATCATTGTAGATGGATGTTCAACATCAAAACCTACATTCTTTAAACCTGCAAATACTTCATCTCGTTTAGATAAACACGTAACTTCTATCCAATTAACACCTTTTTTTAATAAAGATTTTACTATTTCATGTAGATATTTTTCTTGATCATTCTCATCTAAATTTTTTGAGAGTTTTATAAAATCCATGTATGGAGTGTACGTACCTCGCAAAGGTGATCCAACCCTATATATAAATAATACTTTATGAATAAATAATGGCATTATTAATTTATTAACACCATTGTCACTTACCAACGCAATTAAGCACTCCTTATTAAAACCCTGCTCGATCAATTTCCACCAAAAAATCTCTTGAAATAGATCTAAATGAATATCATCAATTAAGCATTCTGCTGCTTCTACGCTAATAAATGAGACGTTAATCATTGTTACTAATATATTTCTTAAGAACCCTAACCATATAGTCTATATGTTTTTTTTCTACACTTTGGTGCACTGGAAGCGCAACAAGACTTTTATTAAAGTGAATAGAATTTGGATATTGGTCAATATGTTCAAAAATTACTTTTGGCATTTCTTTATTTGGCCAATGCCATGCACCAACACCATTCGATCTTAAATAATCAACTAATCCATATGTTTTATCATAAATAACAATAGCTTGGGGCGCATCATGATCTACAGATTTAACAAATAATTTAAATCCAAGAGCGTCTATTTCCTTGCTTAACTGATTAAAATTAGCAATAATACAAGTTTTTGTTTTTTCCAAATATTGCTTGTTATTTAAGTACCGACCTAACTGAAAAGAAGGTTGGCATACTCCACAATATGCATCATATTTAATCTTATTTTGTTTATTTCTCACATTATTTTTTAACCTAGTAATGGATATGTTATAAATATTAATTCCCAATACAACAAAAACTTTCTCAACATAACGTATTAATAAATACTTCAAGTCACCTGTTAATGAACTACATTTTTGTATATTCGGAGAAGTGCCAATGCAATTTAATCGTAATGCACCACCATCTTTAACAGGGAAATTCTTACGCATACTGAATATTTCTAAGTCACCCTTAATATCTAACCTATCTAATGAAAGTTGGGACAAAAAACTATGTGACGCATCTTCTACTACTTTAATGCCTAGTTTGTGGCACTCATTAACTATAGAGTCTAGTTTTTGAGTGAAGCCAAAATAATGCACCATCAATATCGCTTTTACTTTACTTTGAGATGCGGCTTTCTTAATATCATCTATAGAAAAATACAAGTCTCTACCAATATCAATGTATTTAATTTTATATCCATACCTCTCTAATGGTTGAATAGTTGAGTAACAAATATACGCAGGAATAATAATAGTGTCTCCTTTCTTTACCCCCATCTTAATCAAACCAGACAACAAAGCACACCTACCTAAAGGGTAAAACTCAAGATCAAATAAATTTAGACTTGCCTTATTAAATAACAATGCACTTATATTTGGATAAGGTCTGGACAATACAATCATGAAATAAATAAGCTACCTGAGTAGCTTTCTCCTAACGTAGCCAGTTAATAACTTTGTGAGATTAACAGGATGTAAAAAAAACATAAAAATAAATCTTACAATTTTGCTAGTTATAGACAAGTCAGCATATTGTAACTGACAAATATCTGAACGTAACTTTAACAACTCCCACATTTTTTGTTTATTTTTTTCAAATTTCTGAAAGTTAAATACATGTAATCTTAATAAATTTTTTAAATTTTTACAAAACAATCCAGAGGTAAAAATCATATTTGAATCGCTAACAGTATAAAAGCCTAATGATTGTGGTAAAAAAACAAACCTAGCGCCTAGCCTGGATAAATTAAGCCACAAATCATAATCTTCTACAGTTGCCAACTCATTTGATTCATTAAACTGTAATTTATTATCTTTGAGAAATTTAACCTTTATTGATGTTGCAGAAGTTGAGAGTCTATTTCCAAACAGCAGCATTTCTTTATACATATTTTTAGAATTTGGTCCACATTTAAGCATCCTTCCAACACTATCACTCTTTTCAATATACACATTTTCATTATGGCAAACTACATCTATATTTTTACTAGCTTGAATTGAATCAAACACATGTTGCAATTTATCTCCACTCCACCTGTCATCAGAGTCTAACAAACATATCCACTGTCCTTTAGCCAAAGATATACCTGTATTTCTTGGACTGGCTGGAGAGCCACTACCCTCTTGATGGTGGTAAATAATCCTATCATCTTGATAATTATCACTCACCCATTGTTGCGTACCATCTGTTGAGCCATTATCAATAATAATTAGCTCAAAATTTTGATACGTTTGGCTTAAAACACTGTCAACTGACCTAGATAAAACATCAGCCCTATTGTATGTTGGAATAACAACTGAAAAAAATGGTTTCATGTTAGTCACATGCAAAACCCTCCTTACAAAAATGAATCAATTCTCTAATTTCTACGTCAAAATCATTGGCAAACCTAAAGTCAACACTGTCTAAATAATTGGTATGAAAGTGAAATGATTTTTTGTTCGTTGATGGCTCTTGTTTAAGTATTATTGGCGGCTCAAACCCTAACACATTTAAACAATTACTCTGTATTTTAGTTGCCATTTCACCAATCGTACACGCCTTACCACTGCCTATATTTACGATGTGACTTGTATTATTATCCTCGATTAAAAACCCTATCACAGAACAAAAATCCCTAATAGTCACAAAATCACGTACTGTTTTACTATCACCATTCAATGTAAGGGATCTCTCGACAACCGCTTGCTTACACAAATCATTTACTAGCAACATCCAGCAGTTAACATCTTTACTCGCTGGACTGCCAAACGCATTAGCAATACGAACAACAGCCCCTTCTATATACCCTTGTCTTATGGCCAATAAAACAGCACTTTCTCCGATGAGATGGCTTGTTGCATAAGGATGAATATTTGTTGTTGGCGTGTCTTCGGTAATAACGCCAAGTAAGTTGTCACTATAGACATGCGCTGTTGATAAATAAATAAATTTTTTTACACTTTGATTAGTAGCTGCCTCAACCAAATTTTGAGTATGCACACCATTTATCAACAGAGCTTTCTCTGGGTCACTACTACATTCCTGCGCATTCAATCCAGAGGCATGAATAACAATATCAATCAAGGTGCAAGCATCATTCAGAGAGGTTTCATCATCCCAGTCAATCTTGATGGTTTTTGCTATAGGCAGCCAATTAGGCTCACTTTGATCACTTCTACTTCCTAAAATTATATTGTAATTTTCAGATAAATATTGACCTAATCTTCCACCTAGGAGGCCAAAACCACCTGTAATTAAAATTGTTTTTTTCATTGTCGAGGTATGAGTTTAAAAATCATTCCAACTGTAATTAAAAATGTCTAAACCAACATTTTCGCTTTCATTTGGATCGTGCTCAATACTTGCTAAATTTAATAACATATTCTCATCATCCAAACCCCTAAAAGCAAGCCATAAATTAGGTTTTACCGTTAATCTTTGGTAATTTTTTTTAGATAACTTGACATTAAAAAAATCATCACCATCATGAACCACAAATTCAACTTCGCCTATTACAACAACTAAATTCAATGTCATCTCGGTATGTTTTTTCCAACCTTTGATGTTGTTCTTTTTGACAGTTGAAAAATAAGCTTCTCCAAATCCAGAAAACCCATTATCATTTGCCTTCATAGCGTGAAAGATATCACCTTTAGGGTGTAAAATTTGCTTTAAAGGAGTAAGAGTTATGCCGTCCATGCCAGTTTTTGACTTTTAGCAAGATCTTCATAATTACTAATTTGTTGTATAGTTTGCTCTAATACATTTTTATCATGGTTGTAGAATTGATAATACCATTGTGAAGTAAATTTAATGGTTGCTTGATAATCTAAAGTCGCTTGCCACTTTAGTCTTGCCAAAGCCTTATCACAATTTAGTTTTAACAAACCTGCTTCATGAAAGGGAATATTATCAGTAATGGTAAATGCATCGGCACTGTTATCAAACTCCCAGTACTTACTTAAATCTTGCAATAATTCTTTAACCGTTCGATTTTGCTCAGCCCTAGGCCCAAAATTAAAACCTTCACCGTTATATTTTTTATCACAATAAAGCTTTTGCCCTAAATTTAGATATCCGCTAAGCGGCTCCAAGACATGCTGCCAAGGGCGTGTTGCTTCAGGACTTCTGATTTCAACTTTTTCATCTTGATGCCATGCCACCACGGCATCAACTACAATTCTATCTTTCGCCCAATCGCCACCACCAATAACATTACCTGCTCTCGCAATTGCTAAACGCACATTAGATTCATCTGACTTAAAAAATGAGTGATAGTAAGATTTAATAATCAATTCTGCAGCGCCTTTAGAGCCACTATAAACATCTCTACCACCCATCTTATCACTTTCTTTATAGCCCCAAATTTGTTCGACATTATCGTAAGCTTTGTCACTGGTAATAATAATTGCCGTACATTGATGATTCGAAATTCGCAACGACTCTAGCAGGTTGGTTGTGCCCATCACATTTGATGAGATAGTATCTAATGGCCCACTATATGATGTTGATACTATTGCTTGCGCTGCCAAATGAAACACAAAATCTGGCTTTTCGTCTGAAACCACTTGACCCAATGATTCTATATCACGAATATCAATAATATGGTGCTGGATTTTATCAGCTAGTCCCAATATCTCAAACATTGATGGCTGAGTTGGAATGTCTCTAGAGACTCCAATTACATTAGCACCTAGATTTAACAACCATGTGGTCAACCAAGAACCTTTAAAACCAGTATGTCCTGTTACTAATACTTTTTTATTTTGATAAATATTTTCAAACATTATTTCTCCCAGATCATCCAAGGAGCATTACCACTCTCACACATTTCGTTAAGTTTGGTTTTATCTCTTAGTGTATCCATCGGCATCCAAAATTTTTTATGTTTGTAAGTAAAGATCTCTCCATCTTGCGCAAGCTTTCTAAGTGGTTCCTGTTCAAATATAACATCATCACCATTATCAATGTAATCCAACACCTCTGGCTGACAAACAAAATAACCAGCATTTATCCACGACCCATCTCCTTTAGGCTTTTCTTCAAACGTCGTAACTTGATCATTCTCGTTAATATTAAGCGCGCCGAATCTACCTTCGGGTTGGGCAGAAGTCATGGTCATTAACTTGCCATGTTTCTGATGGAATGCAAGCGCTTCTTGAATATCAATATCAGCCACACCATCACCGTAAGTAAGCATAAAAGGACCATTGCCAATATGTGCTTTTGCTTTTTTAATCCTTGCACCGGTCATGGCATTCAATCCGGTATCAAGCAATGTCACCTTCCAAGGCTCACTAGAATTGTTATGTACCTCCATATCACCATTTGACATATCGATTGTTACATCACTTTGGTGCAAAAAGTAATTCGCAAAATATTCTTTAATATAATAACCTTTATATCCTAATAATATTACAAACTCATTAACCCCATAATGAGAATAAGTTTTCATAATATGCCACAAAATTGGTTTCCCACCAACCTCTACCATTGGCTTTGGTTTAATATCCGTTTCTTCACTTAGGCGCGTTCCAAAGCCGCCGGCTAATATTAATGCTTTCATAATTTACCTATAATAAATACAATATTTAAGTTACTTTCACCGCAGAATTCTTTAACAATATTGAAAATCAATAAGACGAGCTTTCATAAAAATCTAAGTCCGAAATATCTTTGTCAATTAATTGAAAACTAAGATTGTTTTCAATTGGGAGATATTCAAAAAACTCAGTAGGATAATATAAAAACCCCATTTTCCATCAAGATACCTTCAAAATCTTGTCGTCTTGGGCGATTGCTCAATTCGTAATTTAAGAGTCTTGACAAGTGAAGACACAAAACTAAAATAATGAATTTGAGGCAGCCCCATCAAAGTTAATTGTAACACCACTCAAATATTTAATATTATGCTCAACAATTGATTTAACAAAATTTCCGATTTCTTTCGTATCTCCAGCCCTACCCATTGGTAAACTTTTTTCAAATTCCTCCATGTCATCAACCAAACTCATCAAACGGTCAGTCTTCATTGGACCTGGAGCAATATTTATACAACTAATATTTCTAGCCGCATAAGTCTTGCTTAATGACTTTAAAACGCTAGTTAAAGCAACTCGATATGCATTTGAGAGTATTAGTTTTGGATCAGGCTCCTTTATGTTAAAAGAGGATATTAAAAAAATATAACCACCATTATTTATATTTATATTTTTCAATATAGTGCAAAAACTCAAGAACAATTGGTTGTGGTACTTATTCCATTCATCCTCAGTAATAGAGTAAAAATCTTTAGCTACTGGCCCTCCAGTATTTAAAACCAAAATATCATAACTCTTTAAATCTACTAAATAGTCTGCGACCATTTTCATATTAGAGGTGTCTAACATTTTACTATCTGTTGCATCAACCTCAATCTCAATGCTTGCCAACGAATCTGCTATAGCTTTACCTATACCTCTAGATCCTGCCAATACTAATGCTTTTTTCATTTTACTCCTTCTACTTGATTTTTCATTTGAACTTTTTCTGGAACCCCGATAGCTCTTGGAAGCATATTCAGCCTAGAAACCACTAAATCTATTTGCTCAAGATTAACAGCATGCTTATCATCAGGGTATATAATTCTATCGTTTAGCTTAACATAGAAAAAAATACTATTTGGTAAGAATGCTGTTGACAAATCTAAAACAGACATATCTTCACAATGATGTCCATAACATACAATAGGCCCATATCTATTTTTCATTTCAGGTATGACTGCCAAGCATACATCATCAATATTAAAACTAAGCTGTGTATGAATCAAAAACATTTTTTTTTCATATTGCCTATATTCTCTTACTAATAAATCCAATTCTGCATAATTACTCATGCCTGTAGATAGATATATGTCGGTGCCACTTTCAAAAAATAACTTCGATACAAACTGATAATCATTAATCGCCCAACTTAAAACCTTATAAAAATCACCGGTCACACCGTCTACATAATTTGAATAACTGTCGTCACAAACAGATAACCCAAAATACTTTCCGTGTGAATTAATATGCTTTTTTATAGTTTTATAAAATGATTTAGATAGCAAATACTCTGGATTTTTTTTGTAGAATTCTGGCTCGCGTAATTGAAAACTAATAGCATCAGCCCCTGAATGAATTATTTTTTCAACCATTTTAATGGCAAGACTATCATCGCCCATATGGTTTAAACCAACCTCACAAATAATCATTTACTCGTCCTTGATATATTATCTGCAAAAATATTTGCCATTTCCAAGTCAAAATAATCATCTATATCAATTGACCTGTTTGCCGGCATTTCGTAAACCCCGATATTTCCAAAAAAACGATGCTGCACATCTAAAAAACCTTTAGTTTTAAATAAATAAAAAGCACCTGTCTCCATAAATTGAGAATCTAATTGCTGTCTACCTATCCTATAAGTAGAATCATGGTTTACTGGATTCAAATATTTCAAACCATTCATCTTCCATAAAAAACTATGGGTTAAAACCCCTGAGAACATTGAATCGCAACTATTTTTACAAAATTTTTCATAAGCACAATCAATATCGTCTGAAGTTGTAAATGGTGAGGTTGGCTGCATAAAACATGTCACATCAGATAAGGGCTCGTTAGAGGATTTGATATGATTCAACACATGACTAACTGCCAAATCCGGCATCACAACATCTCCAGAAATAGCTTTAGGCCTTACAATCACCTCAGCTCCTGCTTTTTTAGATAACTCCCCTATTTCATTGTCATCTGTAGAAACCACAACTCTTGACACACAGTTTGCATTAAGCCCAGCCATTATCCCTCTTACAACCAATGGAATGCCACCTACTTTAATTAAATTTTTCCTGGGAACCCCTTTAGATCCACCTCTTGCTGGTATAACTAATATCATGCTATTAC
>Ga0233442_1001914_pt1 | contig 14720 bp, 14 predicted proteins | sample SI_123_September_3_FD_182789 | JGI IMG/M metagenome (GOLD analysis project Ga0233442, IMG submission 182789) | Seawater microbial communities from Saanich Inlet, British Columbia, Canada - SI_123_September2016_150_MG | ecosystem: Environmental > Aquatic > Marine > Inlet | place: Canada: British... | reverse complement strand
ATAAGCCGGTGATGATGCGGTTGCGGGAGGGAAACATCCAGGTCTTGGGCTCTGTGCCAGGAAAATATTCGCTGACGATAAGACCGTCCTCTTTTGCAAGTAACCGATCGTAGAGCTTGCGATTGGTTGAGGGATAGATGTGATCGACGCCGCCGGCAAGTACAGCGATGGTCCTGCCACCAGCCTCGATGGCACCCCAGTGCGCTAGAGAGTCTATGCCCAGAGCCATGCCGCTGACTACGATCAAACCAGCCGATGCCAACTCCCCAGCAAAGGTCTTGGCGATCTTGCTGCCATAACTGGTCGGCTTGCGAGTGCCAACAATGGCTATAGCCATACCAAGAGAAGTTATGGGCATCTGGCCGCGCGTGTATATCCCGATCGGTGCATTGTGGATATTGCTCAGACAGCGCGGATAATGCGGGTGCACGATGGGATAAAAGCTAGTACGAGCAATCTGGAGCTTGTCGTACAGGACCTCCCCATCGACTCTCTCTCTTTTTTCGATGAGAGATTGCACGCGCTTTTCGTCCAAAAAATTGAGCCCCAGATTTTCTCTAGCACCCAACTCCAAAAGATCGCCTCGAGACCAGGTCAATAGCATCTCAATGGAGCCATAGCGCTCGTAGACTCTCATCAGCTCGTCGGCACGGATGCCGGCGACGCCCATATTGGCGATCTCCAGCCAATACAAGAGCTCCTGGTGCGGAAAAACCTCGGGCAGTTCGACGGAGGCAGAGCGAGCTTGAAAAGCCCGCTCGAGCCTCTCACGACGGTCTTGCTCTGTCTGGTCGTCCCTGTCAGGGATGGGGCTATCGGTCACGCAAAATCTCCAGTCCGGTAAGAGGCTTCAATGCTGTAAAACAACTTTTTGCCAGCAAAAGTTCAATCTCTCTTTCAAAATCTCGATCTTTTGGGTTAAATTTTACCGGTTACTGGCAGATATTTCTGCATAAAGCTAAGCTGGCAATATGAAAACAATAGATTTCAAGACTTTTCTCTTATCCACAATTGTTTTGAGCACCATTGGCTCGACAACGATCGGAGGCCCTGCTCTGGGCGCTTCTCAACTTTCCCACGCCGATCAGTCCAAGCTTAAGATCCTGGAAGAAAATATCTTTTTCAAGAGCTATGACGACGAATCCGACGAGACCAGACTGGCGCGTGTCGAAAAACGAGTCTTTGGCGACCCCTCTGAGGGCGACCCGGCCACAAGATTGTCCGCGATCATCCAGGCTGCCGCCAATCTCAGCGTACAGGCACCACCAACCGTACCAAACACGAGCAAGTCGCCAGGCAGCGCCACCGCCAATAGTGCCACAGCCAGTACCAGCACCGGTGGCAATATCGATGCTTTTTCGGCACAAGATGAGGAGCGTCGCCAGAGACTGAGAGCGATGGCTGCACGTGATGCAGAGGTCAACAGTCTACTCGCCGAAGGCGTCGCTCTTTTTAAAAATAAGCGTGGCAATGAGGCCATGGCCAAGTTTCAACAAGTGATCCGTTTGGCACCGGACAACGCCGAAGCCTATTACAGTCTCGGCATCGGCTACGAGGCCCAGCGCAATTTTGCCGAGGCTTGCAATAGCTATCAAAAAGCAATCGAGCTCAATCCCAACAAAAACGAATACAGAGATGCCCTCGCCGTAGCACAAAAAAAAGGCGCGGCCAATCAAGGCAAATCCGAACTCAAGCAACTGGCTCAAGATGCTGCCGATGCTTACAAGCGACAAGAGTATTTTTCGGCAATCGATCTATACAAACAACTCGATGCTAAGGCACCAAATCAGCCACTCGTAAAATACAATATCGGCACCATCTATATGGCGATGAAAAATCCAGTGCAGGCACTGGAGTATTTTCAACAAGCAGCCAGTCTCGATCCGCAAAAGCCAGCCTATCAGCAGGCGGTCATGCAGCTCTCGGCCAGTCTAGGTCAAGAGCAGATGGCTCGTCGTCAAGCAGAGAACGCTATGGCAGCACAGCAGGGTCTCGGCCAGCAGGGCATGGGCCAGCAAAATTTTGCCCCACAGAGACAGCAATCGCAGTGGACGCAACCCCAACAGATGCAGTCTCCTATGCAACAGCCAATGCAGTCTCCTATGCAGCAGCCAATGCAAGCCCAGGCCCCTTCCCAGGCTCAAAACAATTTTGGCAAAAGAGGCGACAATGCACCACCCTCGGCGGCATTTGGATTGCTAGTACGCAATACCAAAGGCGGTGCCGAGATCAGCTCCGTTGGTCTGGCTTCTAGAGCATCAAAAAAAGGACTCTTGCGTGGCGACATCATCAAAGCAGTCGATGGCAATGTGATCGAGTCATCCAATCAATTGCAGCAGATGCTCATGCAAAAAGGCCCCTCCGATCAAGTGCAATTGCTGATCCAGAGAGGCCAAAAGCTAGGCCAAGTGGTCTTGTAAAACAAGCTGGGGATACAGATCAGAGCCTGGCCAGACGAGTCTCGATCGGCTCCTCTATCAAGGCCGGCGCAAGCTCGGATACTCGCTTTATGTTGTAGATGGTGTCACGCTCTACCGGCTGATAGCCAGAGCTTGCAATCAATTGCTCCATCTTGTCCTGAGCAAGCTTGAGTGGAGACTGAGCTCCAGCAGCGTGGGTGATTTTTTCTTCTAATATGGTGCCATCCATATCGTCGGCACCAAAAGAAAGAGCCAATTGCGCCAGCTCTACGCCCAGCTGTATCCAATAGGCCTTGATATGATCAAAATTGTCCAGAACGAGGCGCGAGATGGCCACGTCTTTGAGGAGATCGACATTACTTGGCTCGGTGACTTCGTCTTTTATATTTGTCCCGTCGTAATAGCACTTAAGCGGGATAAAGCATTGAAAACCACCGGTCTTGTCCTGCTGCTCGCGCAATAGGAGCATGTGGTCCACCTTGTTCTCGACTGTTTCGCTGATACCGGTCAACATGGTGGCATTGGTCTTGAGCCCCATTTGATGAGCTATACCATGGATCTCCAGCCAGATGGGAGCAGGTGTCTTGGAGACGGCCATGCGCTCACGCACGCCTTCGTCAAAGATCTCAGCGCCGCCACCAGGCATCGAGCCCAGGCCTGCCTTGACCAGACGTTCAAGTACCTCGCTATAGGTCAAACCCTCGAGATTGGCGAGATACTCGATCTCGACGGCCGTAAAGGCTTTGAGATGCACTTGCGGATATTTGGCTTTGACCTGCGTCAGGATTTCTTCGTAGTAGGCCAGATCGCAGGCCGGGTTGAGACCACCCACCATATGGATCTCATAGATGCCTAGGGCGACGCCCTTGCCTGCTTCTTCTAGGACTCTATCCACCGTCCAGGTATAGGCTTTTTCGCGCTCGGTGGGATTGGCATAAGAGCAAAATCTGCAAGTCTCGACGCAAAAATTGGTCGGATTGAGGTGCATGTTATGGATGAAATAAACGTAATTTTCACGACCAGGGCCAGCCTTGACTCGACGTGCATGCTCGCCGAGCATGCCGATCAGGGCCAGGTCATCCGATTTGTAGAGCCTGATGGCTTCGTCGCGGCTCAGTCTCTCACCGTCAAAGACTTTTTTGGCGATATCAGCCAGAGGATGGTGCTGCGGGACGGTTTTGTCGATAACTAAGGACATGGTCACCTCGGGAGGTCGGATTTTGCGCCATCAAAATCTTAGCAAACAAAACCCCTAAAGGCTCCATTTTGCGCGCCTTTTTGCACTTTGAAACAATCAGGCTACTTTTGCCAGTTGGGATTGGTCAAAGACGTCAGGATATGGTCCTTCCAGCGTCCATCGATGTTGAGATAGTCGCGAGCATAGCCCTCGACCGTAAAGCCGAGACTGCGCAAGAGCCAACCCGATCGGTCATTGGTGGGCTGATAGTTGGCCATAATGCGGTGGAGGTTCATAGCCACAAAGCCAAAGCTGGTCAGCGACTGCAAAGACTCCTTCATCAGGCTCTTACCTTCCCATTTTTGGTCGATGCTGTAGCCTAAATGGCAAAACTGAGCGGAGCCCCGCACGATATTGGTCAGACTGGCAGCACCTATGACCAGGTCGGGTTGGTCGCGTTGCATTAAAAAACAGCGCACGGCTCGGTCGTTTTGATAATCATCCAGGTTTTGCTGCAGCTGATCCATCCAGTGGCCGACACTGAGAAAATCGACCGGCCAGATCGGCCCCCATTTTTCGAGATGATCGCGATTGCGAGAAAAATATGCGACCACTGCCGCCGCATTTTGCTCGGTCGCCTCAGGCATGCGAAGGATCGCCCTGCCTGTGGTCAGATTGGGAAATGGTTGGGGAGGGGTGCCTGGCATGAGTGCTCCTGATGGCCGCACCATTTGCGGTGCCAATAATATACACGAAATCTAGACAAAGCTAGAACGTTTTTGTCTCTCTTTGTCGCTGACTCGGACACCGGCTATACCCAGGCCGACCATGTGTTGAGCCAGATACTCAAAAAAAGCATCGCGCTCGGGCCCCTTGATGACGGCTAGATGGTGGGCCTCAGCAAGCACCACTGGATAGCCCTGTCCTTTTTGCACCTGACTGTGGCAAGCATCGAGCACCATTTGCAGTGCGCTATCGTCATCTACTACCCAGGCCGGCATTTCCAATCTGGCAATCTCTGCGCCGTTATTCCAATAGCAAAAGCAAATCTGCTGAGCTGGTGGCATGTCATTGACCTGAGCAGCACCACTTTTGTAGAAGTGACTTGTCTGGCCGATGGCCAACCTGCCGTCGAGCATCTGCCGATCGAGCGTCGGCCAGATAGTAGAGCAAGCAAACTCCGACTCCTCAAGATCACCACAGTGGGCTCGACAATCGCTGGACTGATAGGGACAGACGAGCACACGCAAAGCATTGACCAGATCGACTGATCGAGAACGCGAGACATAACTGATCAGGGGCACGCCAATCTCTCTAAATGCCTCGAGCAGGCCGAGATATCGCGATTGAAAATGCTCGAAATAGATGGGAGGCATTTTTTCGGCAGACCAGGCAATGAGAGAGCCATCGCAAAAAGCCACTATGGCTGGTGCAGCCCCTGCATCTCGATGCTCCGAAGAAAATGATAAAGATAAGGATCGAGAGATCCGGGCCTGCTCCAAGAGATGGCCGAGCTCATATAAAAATCTCTCGAGCGAGACATAGATCTCATCCACCTGGACGCGTCGATTTTGGACGAGTGGATTGAGCTCGTCGTGAGCAATAAAAAGCTCTGGCTCGCTATTTAAAAATGGAGCAAAGGCAGGCATGGCATTGAGCTTGCGGCCATAGGCTACGCGCACCATACCTGCATTTAGGAGGTAGCAATCATGCACTTCGTGGTGACTGGGCATGATCTGCGATCCATCAGCTGCCACTGCCATCCACGGCATTAGCTCCGCATCAATAGGTCGCGACATCATGGCTGACTGCCGATAGGGCATAATAAGCGGCCAAAAGACGAGCGGAGCATTGGCCACCATACGCTCGGCAAATAGCTCGGGCTGAGCCATGCTCAGATCCAGAGCGGCCCTTGCCTCGATCAGTCTGGCCTTGCGCTCTTGCACCTCTGACTCGCGCTGACCTACCGCCTGGCTGAGCGTATTGTGGTCGATGGACGAGACTTGTCTGGAGACTTTGTTAAAATCGAGCATGGGACCAATATAATAGATGCATTCCAAAAAATATATACAGACTACTGGAGCTTGGTATGGACAAGGACAAACTGCAGATCGCCATCTCATCGGCCACGCCCGAGCAACTCGGCGCGACTCTGGCTCAGAGAGTGGTGCGCCTGCGTGAGATCCGCAATATGACGCAAAAAGACATCGTCAAGTCCTCGCCGAGATTTACCCTCGAACGAGTACAGGATATCGAGTCTGGAGTCGAGACCTGGCTTTCTTCATCCGACCGCCAATTGCTCGCTCGCGCTCTCGTTGTCGATCCTGTCATCCTGCAAGAGGTCGAGACCAGGCCCCGCTACAGTGCAGAGAGCGACGCAGCCATGATGCTCTCCAAAGAAGCCGACATCACCGAGTCCATCCTCATGGGCGCCCGCGAGCTCGAGTGCCCACGTTGCGGCAACATCCTGCGCTGCCGGGTCCAAGAGGGCCTGGACATGGATGGACAGCCAGTCTATCTGGCCAAGGCATTTTGCCAAAAGTGCCCCTACGTCCTCAAATAGCCTACTGGCTCGCGGATACCGAGCGTTTAACAAAGCAAGCAGTGATTGTCTCTTCGAGCTTGGCACGCAATTGGTGCAGACGCTTGGTGTTTTCGAGGCGTCTTTCTTGCAGACTCAAGAGATGCTTGCGGCGATGATCGTCGAGAGCATCGCTAAAGAGGTCGTTGAGGGCGATTTCTTCGCCTTGCGCCCACCAGAGGTCCTCTATCACCGAGCCAATTAGATCATGCTCGGCATCATCCAGCATTTGCGAAAAAAGCCTGTACTCGTTGCTGAGCATAAACTCGATCGAGCTGCGGACTTCTTGGCGCAGGCTCTGCGCGGCAGACGACACGATAGTCGCGACGAGCTCTTTGTCCAGACCACCGACCCGCAGATTGAGCTGAGCGAGGGTTTCTTCTAGGAGATAACGGCGAAAGGCAATCTGATTGAGGAGAAAATCCGGGACATAGGCCACACAGACCATATGCACTATTTCGCTACGCGGCGGCAGACTGGAGAGAGAATGACGAGAGCGCACAGACAGCTGCTGCAAAGTGTTGACGGCCCGATAATGCTTGTCGATCAATTCACGCAAGCCATTGACCACAGCGGTCTGGAGACCCTGCATGTCGTTTTCGCTATTGAGGCTCTTGGCCAAGAGACTGAGGATCTGACGTCGCAAAAAGTCGACATTGCCTCCCAGCTCCTCGATGATCTTGACGCCGGAGCAGTCTTTGGCATCAAGGACGCCGAGCAAGAGATGCTCAGGAGTGATGTATGAAAGGCCAAAAAACAAGGAGTATTCATAAGCTCGGTGGAGGGCCTGCACCATGAGGTCGGACATGCCGTAGGCTTTGCGCGTCTCGGATACAGATCCAGGATCCGCCACCACGGGCAGAGTCACAGACGGTCTCCCCGAAGCCAGATCGGGACGGCCAGAAAAAGGCAACTCGGATTCGGGCTTATCTTTCAATTGCTTTTCGAGCTCTTGAGCGATGGAATCTTCGTCGATCTTCATCGAGTCCAGAGCGAGAGCGGCAACGCCACCGTATTCGGAGCTGAGCGCAGCCAGCAAGTGATCGGTACAAATATAAGAATGCTCGTTGTTGATGCACTCGTCTAGGGCAAGCTGCATCACTTGCACGAGGGGTTCGCTTGCACGCTCAAAAACAGAATCCAACATAATCTCAGACCAACCCCAAATTACAAAAGAGTTTTGCTATAGCACATTAAGGATACCAGCAATCTATAATTTATCCCGAACCGCCCTTACAAAGCTGAACCAGGAGACCGGGTTGAAAATCTTGATATCCAACGACGATGGCATATTTGCGCCCGGTCTGGTCGCTCTGGCATCTCGTCTCTCACAGGACCCGGCTCTTGAGATCTACGTCTCCGCCCCCGATAGGCAACGCAGCGCCACCGGGCATTCGCTCACCCTTCACAAACCTTTGCGTGTTGAGCAGGTCACACTGCCGGGCAAGGTCAAAAAGGCCTGGTCTACTACAGGTACCCCCAGCGATTGCGTCAAACTGGCCATCAGTCAGCTCCTTGACGAGCCGCCCGACCTGGTCATCTCAGGTATCAATGCCGGCCCCAACCTCGGCTCGGACGTCTTGTACTCCGGCACTGTGGCAGCTGCCATGGAAGCCGCAGCTGCCAATTTTCGCTCCATTGCCGTTTCTGCCCAAAAGTCCGGCCCTGCAAATTTTGAGCGAGCTGCTGAGTTTATCTACAATTTTCTCCCACACGCCGAGCACTTTCACGTAAGGCCACCATCTCAGGCCGCTCTCAATGGCTCTCTCACCACCAGACGCCTGATCAATATCAATGTCCCGGCTGCCGAAAAACACCCCCGGATCAAAGGAGTGACCCTCGCCAAGCTTGGATTGCGTGTCTACAAAGATGTCTTTGAAAAGCGCCATGATCCTAACGGCCGCGATTATTATTGGCTCTCCGGCAGTGCCATAGAAGACAACGAAGACCCGGACTCCGACGTTCATTTGGTCAACCAGGGCTATATCACCGTCACGCCCGTGACATTTAACATGACCGATATCGAGTCGCTGTCGCACTTGCAATCCAATTTTGACTTTGGCGACTTACAAAAGGCTTTAGAGGCAAAGTGAGCATCCCGGTACCACATACCAATAATAAAGGCGACCTCGCTGAGGCCTTTGCAGGTATAAAAAGCGACCCTCAATGGAAGCTCAAGCTATGCATTGGCGGCTTCGTCAACTATCTCGCCCTCACTCTCGTCTGCTTACAGCCGCTGTTGATACCGCTTTCATTTCTCTGCCTGGCTCTATCCAAGGGCTATTTATTGCGAGCAATGCGCGAGATCATCAATAAAGACAGCTCGCCAGAGGCGCCTCCCCGCCTGCCCAATTGGGACGACTTGCTAGACCTGCTTGTCTCGGGCCTCTCATTTATAGTCATAGAAGTCGGCTTTGCTTTCTTTTTTCTCACCTTTTTTGTCGTCACTCTCATCATCAAATTGGCCCTCTGGGAGTCTCTCGCCTCCAATCCATGGAGTGTGGCGCTCACCATCGGCCATTTTCTCCTTTTGAGCCTCCTCTATCTGGGCCTCAATCTCTTTGCCTTCGTCCTGATGGCCAATTTTGCCCAACAAGAATCGATGTCCTCAGGTTTTCAATGGCTCAAGGTCTATCGACGCATCAAAAAAGAGCCTGTCGGCTTTGGCACTGCCTGGCTGGTCTCGATGGCTCTCACAGCCCTGGCCTGGCTCTCGTCGCTGACGATCGTCCTGGTCTTGCTCTTGCCTGTGTTCTATTTTGCCAGTCACCTTATCGGTGCACGTCTCTGCGCCGTAGTCTGGCGATCGACACAAGATTAGCGATGTACGATGCTCTTGAGGCGGCCTTCACGGGTGTAATAGACCTTATGGCCTGAAGCAATCTGGCCCGGGGTCAAAGGCGTATAGGATGAGTGTGCCACCGGCGTGCTGGTGCCACCAGTGTAGAGTGGCTTAAAAAACGAACCGATCCACAAAAGCAATTTGTAAAATTGATCGGCGGCCATTTTGAGGAGCTTGAGAGCGCCATCGGTATAGGGTTTTATCTGGGTGAGAAAATCCGGGGATTTTTTGCCGGGATTTTGAATGGGCTCACCGTGCAGGTTGATGGTCGCACGGCCCATGCCAGGGATGGCCACGGCAAGTTGGCGACCCGAATTGTCGATCTCGCGAGCCTCAAAAACAGTCTGACCGTTGAGCTTGACCGGCGCAGCGCTTGCAGGACGGACATCCGCGAGATTGATGGCCGATGATAATAATAAAGAGCAGGCGATAGCTTGGAAAATTTTCATATAAACCGCTATATGCTGGGCCTAAAACTGGGCAAAATTATGCCATAAAACCACATGTGGTACGATCAGATAATTCTAAAACCCCTTTTGAGGTATTTTCGGCCTTAGTCCAAAATATGCCAGAATCCGAATCCAACAGCCCTAGCCAGACGCCTAGCTCTGACGACCCTCCCCAGAGTAGCCCCGCGACGCACGCGGGCACCGTCAAACATTTAGTATCCAGCGACATCATAAGGAGACAGACGAGCCGGTCGGCTACGTCTGGTATTTAAGTGTCTATAGCCTGGATACCCTTACTTATTTTATTAAATGCCTTTTTTGTGGCAGCTGAGATGGCTCTCGCCAGGGTCAGACGCACGCGCATCGACCAGCTTGCCGAAAAGGACAATGTCTTTGCGCAAAAAGTACAAATCTATTTGCACGACCCCGAAAAATTTATCTCGGCCTGCCAGCTGGGCATCACCATCGCCACACTCTTGCTAGGTGCTGCCGGCGAAGCCGCCTTGGCCGAAGACATGGCGCACTGGGCACAAAAAACCGGCGAGCAAGCAGGTCTCACAGTCAAGACGATCGAGTCCGCGAGATGGCTGGCCTACGCTGCAGCATTTACCTTTACTGCCTATGTGCAGACGGTCGGCGGCGAGCTTTTGCCCAAGATGCTGACCTTCTCACGTGCTGAGCTGGTCATCCTCTGGACGATCATGCCTATGCATTTCTGGTGCATAATCACTTCGCCATTTCTCAAAATACTCAATGGCACCACAGCCATTATCACCAAGCTCTTACGGATCAAAGAACCATCGAGCGCCATGACGGCCCACACCGGCGAAGAGCTCAAAATGCTCGTCTCGGCCAGCCACGAAGAAGGAGTGCTGGAGCCCGAAGAAGAAGAAATGTTGCATTCGGTCTTTGACTTTGCCGACACGGTCGCCTCCGAGGTCATGACCCCAAGGGTAGATCTAGTCTGCGTTCCAGCCGAAGCCACCATCAAAGACTTTGTCACCCTCGCTCTCAAGCACGGACACTCGCGCTTGCCAGTCTTTGAAGAAGACATCGACAATATCTTTGGCGTCATCCATATCAGAGACGGCTTGCGTGCCCTCACCGAGCACAAAGAGCTTACCCATGTCCGCGAGTTTGCACGCAAGGTCCTGATCGTACCGACCAACAAAAACCTCAAAGACCTGCTCACCGAGTTTAAGCGCACCAAGACGCACATGGCCATAGTCATGGACGAATACGGCGCTACTCAAGGCATCGTGACATTTGAAGACCTGCTCGAGGAGCTAGTCGGCGATATTGCCGACGAACACGAAGTAGTCGAGGAATACGTCGTCAAACAGGAGGACGGGACCTATCTCATCGACGCTAAGCTGTCGCTCGAAGAGTTTAACGAGGCAGTCGATCTATCAGTCGAAGACGAAGAATTTAACACCATCGGCGGTCACGTCTTTGGCGAGCTCGGTCGCGAGCCCAAGCCAGGCGACGAGGTCGAGACCGACGTTTATATCTTGCGCATCGAAGAAGCCGACCGTCACCGCATCCTCAAATTGCGACTAATACTCAAGGACGCCAATGGCGCCACCACCGAAGACGTCGAAATATCGGGCAGCAATAACAACGGCAAGCACGATACTAAAGAGATCAATATCAACAAAGTCGTCAACGGCGAGACCAGCCAGTAATGACCGAAACGCGCAAGAAACCCAAGAGCAGCAGTAGAGACAGTGCAAAGCCCAAAAAGAGCCGAGGCTACACGGCCTCGCCCGAACGCGAATTGCTCTTTAAAAAAGCCTGCGCTACTCAGGCCAAAAAGAGGCTCGGCCAAAACTTTTTGATCGAGCCGACTGCATTGCAAAAAATAGCAGCAGCTGCCGATCTCAAGCCAGGCGACACCATCGTCGAGATAGGACCAGGGCTTGGCTTTTTGACTCGCTATCTGGTCGAGACCGGTGCGCATGTGGTGGCGGTGGAGCTCGACCGCGATATGGTCGAAGAATTGCAAGAGCTCAAGACTAAATCTCCCAATCTAACCATACTACACAAGGACTTTCTCTCGCTCGATCTCAACGAGATCAAGGGTGAAAGGCTTAAAGTCATTGGCAATGTGCCATATCAAATCACCAGCCCGATCATCGCTCATGTCTTTGGCGAGATCGGCAGGCCGGCGCCATGGTTTGATCGCATCGACTCGCTCACCATGATGGTCCAAAAAGAGCTCGCCTGGCGCATCTCTGCCGAGCCGGGCACCAAGGCCTATGGCATGTTGACCTTGTTGGCGCGGTATTTTTCTGAGGCGCGCTATCTTTTTGACGTCAACAAAGAAGAATTTATCCCCATGCCCAATGTCGACTCTGCCGTGGTGCAGATGACACGCCTGGCCCAGCCTCCTATACCGATCTCCGATCCTGAGCTTTTGCGCAAGATCATTATCGAGGGCTTTAAGGGGCGTCGCAAGATGATGCGCAATACTCTGGGCTTTACGCATCTCAGCGAGGACGAAATCGTGACTCTATTATCCGGTCTGCGTATATCGCCGGCGGCACGAGTCGAAAACCTCACCTTAGAGACCCTAGCCGAGATCTGCACCGCAGTCGGTGCCAAGAGCAAGTAGGACATCAGGGAGTCAATTTGTATGACAGGCACCACGATGAAAGTCTCCAGCCCCGCCAAGGTCAATCTGACCTTTGAGATACTCGGCACACGCGAGGACGGCTATCACGAGGTGCGTACATTGTTGTGCGCGATTTCACTCTTTGACGAGCTGGTTTTTACTATTACCGAGGCACGCGAGCCGGAGATAGTAATCTCTCTATCTCCAGATTCGCATGAGAGCTTTGCCAAAGATTTTCCCCTTGGCACCGACAATCTGATCGCACGCGCCATTCGCCTCTATCTTTCACACAATCCGCATAAAAAGCCATTAAAAATAGAGGTCATGGTCACCAAACGCATCCCCATGCAGGCTGGTCTGGCCGGAGGCTCCGCCGATGGTGCCGCGGCCCTGAGAGCGATGAATGATTTTGCAACAAACTCTCTCGACGAAGATGAGCTCCTGGCGCTGGCTGCAAAGCTCGGCGCTGATATGCCTTTTAGCCTCTCCGGCGGCCTCAAGATCGGCTCAAGCCGTGGTGACGTCCTCGAGAGCTTGCCGCTGACTACCGAAGCCCCAAGATTTCCGGCTCTGATAATAGCAAAACCCAGGCACCTGGCCATATCTACTCCCTGGGCATTCAAGGCTTATGATGCCGCAGCAGACAAGATCGGCCTGAGTGAAAAAACCAGAGACAAGGGCCTCACCGATGATGCCACTCTGTATGCAGCGGATCTCTTGCTTGAAGGTCGGTGGGAAGAAGCCATCAAGGCCTTTGGCAACGATTTTGAGCAGGTCATCTTTCCTGAGTATCAGGAGCTCAAGGACATCCGGGCGGACTTTGTGGCACTCGGTGCTAGAGCGGTCAATATGACCGGCTCGGGTCCGACTATGTACGCTATCGTCGACTCGCTGCAAGCTGCCCATGAGATGATCGAGGCCTATAAAGAAAAACAACGTATCGATTGCCATGCTTGCGTCAACAAATTTGATCCTCTCGATCTCTTTGCCGTCGAGATCATCGAATCTGGTGCCTTTGTCAATGCAATCAAAAATGAGCTCAAGCAAGATGACTGCTAAAAAAGCTGCTAAAAAACCTCATGTTGATAAAAAGACGGCTAAAAAGATCATGGATGCGCTCTGCGAGCGCTATCCGGACGCCGACTGCGAGTTGACCTTTGACTCGACCTGGCAATTGCTCACAGCTGTCATACTGTCGGCGCAATGCACAGATCAGCAAGTCAACAAGGTCACCTCAAAGCTCTACGCCAAATATCCGACGGCCAAATCTCTGGCTGAGGCTGATCTCGAGCATATAAAAGAGATCGTTAGACCAACAGGCTATTTTAATGCCAAAGCCACCAATATCCAAAACTGCGCCCAGGCGCTCGTCACCAAATACGGTGGCGAAGTACCCACCACCCTTGAGGAGCTCGTGGAGCTGCCCGGCGTCGGCCGCAAGACTGCCAATGTGGTGCTGGGTGTCGCTCATGGAGAGCCCGGCTGGACTGTCGACACGCATGTGCAGCGACTGTGCAAACGCCTGGGATTTAGCCAGGAGACCGATCCATACAAGATCGAGCTAGAGCTGCAAAAATTGTTTCCCGAGCAAGATTGGACTCAATACTCTATAACCATCATCTGGCATGGCCGCCGCTGCTGCTATGCACGTAAGCCCGATTGCAATGCCTGCCCGGTCAACAATCTGTGTCCATCGGCCTTTTTAGAGGCCTGATATATAAATGACCGACCTGGGTAAAACCATGTCAGCCATTTGGAGATCAACATGTCGCAAGAAAACCCCGAAGCCAGCATGCCACAGACTGAGTCAAAAGCACAGAGGCTGGGCTTTGTCGACAATCTCGCCGCCACGGCCAGGCATGTGAGCTCATCGGTAAACAGCCATGGTGGGCAAATCCGTAAAGAGGACTACTGGTCCATCCTGCTCGTACCAATGACCTCGATTGGGCTGCTTGTCGCAGTATTATCAGCCGGCTGGGCCCGTATGGCGGTTTCGACTCTCGCGCTGGGCGCCTTGCTCTATTACATTTTGGCGCGCATCGGTGTCATGCGCGGTTTGACCGAGCGGCAGGCTGTGCTCGTCTGGCACATCATCATGGCGACATTTCTCATGGGCATTACATTTGCCTTTGTCTATTTAGAAGCAGTCAATCATTTTAGGTAGAAATTGTAGATAATTATAAAAATTATCGGCGACTCAAAGGTCTCGCTGCAGTCGCCGTATCCACACTCAAGCAGCCCATCGCATGCAAGAGCCTGATCTGGTTGCGATTAAAATCGACGATGGCTTGAGCCTTGTTTATCAAAGAGTCTGTATAGCTCTTTTGCGCATTGAGCACATCGATATATGTGCCGACACCCTCTTTAAACCGAGTCTCGGCTAGCCTCAGGCCTTCTTCGGAATATTTGACCGCATCTGTAGTTTCGATGATGAGGTTTTCGGCACTGAGACTATTGAGATAAGCATCGCGCACATCCTTTATCACATGCCTGAGCGCATCATTAAACTCGAGTTGAGCCTGCCTGGCGACCCACTTGGCGGTCTTGATCTGTGCTATCTGCGTGGTGCCCAAGCCGCCGAGCTCCCATTCCACGGCCACACCGATACTAAACAAAGCACGAGTCGTCCAATGCGCC
>Ga0233442_1001909_pt1 | contig 14750 bp, 13 predicted proteins | sample SI_123_September_3_FD_182789 | JGI IMG/M metagenome (GOLD analysis project Ga0233442, IMG submission 182789) | Seawater microbial communities from Saanich Inlet, British Columbia, Canada - SI_123_September2016_150_MG | ecosystem: Environmental > Aquatic > Marine > Inlet | place: Canada: British... | reverse complement strand
TATGTTCCGGAGGAAATGCACCTGGAGGTTCCAAATCAAAAGTTTCCGCAAACACATTTTCTGCCGCCATTGCCATCAGCGGATTAAAATTGATCGCGCTGTCGGTGTAAAGCAGGTTCCCGAAATGATCTGCCCTTGCTGCGTGAATCAACGCAAAATCTGCGTGCAGGGCGGTTTCAACTTTCAGTTTACGCTTGGCTCCTGATTTGCCGACTTGCCATTCAATGATTTGACTTGGATCAGTAATTTCAGTTTCGATTCCGATGTCGCTCAAAAAACCGAAAATACCTGCGCCGGCAGCCCTGATTTTTTCCGCTAAAATTCCCTGCGGATGAAATTCAACTTTCAACTTTCCGGAATTCAAACGCTGTACTGCTTCTCGATTGAGTCCAATGTGAGAGGCGATCAAGGTGTCCACTCGGTCCGCTTCAATCAGTTTGGCAATTCCGTAACCTGGTTCATTCGCGTCATTTTTGATCAACGTCAGTCTGTCCTGTCCCTGACGCAACAGTTCGTCAAGCAGCGTAAACGGAGTTCCCGGGGAACCAAATCCGCCCACCATAATTGTTGCTCCGGAAGGAATCAGGGCAATGGTTTCGCTCAATTCACGTTGTTTGTTCATATATTGTGTTTTAGTGTATAAAAACTATGTTTGCTCTTTGGTCGAGGTTGCTTAAAATTGCGTATTCCACACCTTTTTTCACTCCTCTTTCGTCCCATTCGTCTGTTAGTTCTTTGCGGACTTCAATGCTTTTTAAACGTTGATTGATCCATGCTTTGGAATAACCCTTTTTCAAATAGGTTTCCATTGCACGATCAAAAGCAAGTTCAGGGTCTGCTGTTTCTTCGATGCGTTCGTAGCCGACTTTTGCCAACCACAATTTAAACGGTTCTGCTTTTGGTGATGGAATGGTTTGAATTAAACGTAATAATTGTTCTGTATCCGCAACATCCGTCAATCTCATCTTGCCGTCAGCCGCTAACATTTTCAACCGGTGACAATTTGTCACCGTTTCATTTCCCTCTTTTTCAAGACGCTCTCTAAGTTTGTTCCAATATTTTCTAGCTTTTTGAAAATTGACTTGGTCCGTTAAAATCGCAACAATATCAATAATCGAAAAATACCATTTTTCCTTTTCGTCGTCCCAGTGGGTTCGTACTTGCTTTTGTTCAAATAACTTAATTGCAGTTTCTTTTTTCATCGTGCCTAAATTCTGATTCGTAAAAAATTTGATTCACTTTGTCAAAAATTGGGAGTATGAAGCGGGCATAGTCACACGCGAAGTCTACGAAAAAAAACGAGTTCCACACTGATGATGAGTTCATCTGCCAAACGGCTAAAACTGCTCACTCAATAACTATCTTTTCGATGCAGGATTCGACCTATCTCAATTGTGTCCTCTGTTACATCAAACAGGACTCTATAATCGCCAATTCTAAGCCGGTATGCAGGTTCAAACCTGGTCAATTTTTTAACGTTTGATATTGAAGGGAAATTGATTAACTCTTTTATTTTTGTATGTATCCTGTCTTTGTTTTGAGTATCAATATTCTTGAGATCTTTGAGGGCACTTTTTCGAATATTAATTTTCATTATTCAGATATTCGTCAAAGGAGATGGAGTCTTCTTTTCTGGTCGATTTTAATAATTTCAGATCATTCCAGTCTTCTCTTGAGACAACCTCTAGGCCATCGTTTTTTAAACGATCCAGAAACCAAGTGACTTTATCAACCAATTGTTCATTATCAATATTGATCGTAATTGTTTGCATGACTTTTCTCGATATTTAGTTACATATTATTATTCATGAACTCAGCAGATTAACCATAATGTCACAGATTTAATAGTTCCCATTCTCTATGTCATTCCTATGAGTTGCAACTTAATTTATGTTTCTGTGCAAATTCTACGAGGGTGTCTGTGAACATTTCCAGCAGTTCGTCAATTTGCGCTTCTTCTATAATTAACGGCGGGCAAATCAGAAAATGATCACCGATTCTTCCACCGCGAGTACGACGGGAATAAATGATTAAACCACGCTCAAATGCCATGTCAACTACTTCAGTATGCGCGTTCATTTCAGGAGGCAGCGGCTGCATTGTTTCGCGGTCCGAAACAAATTCAACTGCCAGCAAAAGACCTTTGCCGCGTACATCACCGATGAATGAAAAACGCTGCAGCAAATCTTCCAGCCGACTTTTAAGCAAATCACCGGTACGTTCAGCTTTGGCGAGTAAATTTTGCTTTTCGATTTCTTCCAAAACTGCGAGTCCTGCTGAACATGAAAGCGGATTTCCGGCGTAGGTATAGCCGTGAACGAATCCTCCGGAATCAAGCACGGGTTCCACCATTTTCCCGGAAGTCACCATTGCTCCGAGCGGTGAATAACCTGCAGCCATACCTTTTGACAGGGCAATCAGGTCCGGTTCTGCATTCCAGTGAGCGCCGCCCAGATAGTGACGACCGGTACGTCCGGCTCCGCTCATGACTTCGTCATAAATCAAAAGCACTCCATAGCGGTCACAAATTTCCCGGATACGCCCGTAATAACTGTCCGGCGCAACCAACGCTCCTGTTGAAGCACCGCCGATTGGTTCCATAATAAAAGACAAAACGGTTTCCGGACCTTGACGTAAAATTTCTTCTTCCAGCAAATTTGCGTAATACAAACCGCGTAAGTTATACTTTTCTTCCGTGGTGCATTCGTCACGATCGAGATAAACTGTCGGAGCGGAAATTTTCGGCATTTGCCGCAGCATTGGATCAAACGGTGCAGACATCAGGGACATTCCGGTTGCTGCCAAAGCGCCCAAAGTACTGCCGTGGTATGAAGGGAAACGGGAAATCGTTTTGTAACGCTGCGGCTGCCCAATCGCCAGTGTATATTGACGAGCCATTTTGAGACAAGCCTCGACTGCTTCTGAACCTCCGGAGACGAAAAAAACTTTGTCCATTCCCTGCGGCATGTATTCTACTAAATGTGCAGCCAGCTTTTCTGCGGGTTCATTTTCGAACTGGAGCCGGTAAGCGAAAGTCGCACGTTCCATCTGTTTACGCATTGCTTCCAGTACATGCGGATTTGAATGTCCGATGTTGCAGACCATTGCCCCGCTTGAACCGTCAAGATAGCGTTTGCCGGAACTATCCCAAAAATAGATACCTTCCGCGCGGTCAACCAGCGGACGGCGTAAACGTGACTGATAAAATAAATGTGATTTTGGATGATTCATAAAGCCAGTTGGTATTAGCTAAAAAAACGTTCAACTCAGGTTTTCACCTGCGAGGATGTAGACACGATCCGGAGATTCACTAAAACCGAGTCTTTCGTAAAACGCGCGTGCTGGATTATGCTGGTGAACCTCTAATTCAAGACGATAGCAATTAAGTTCAATGGCACGCAGTTTGACTTGGGCAATCATTTTTTCTCCAAGTTTCCAACCGCGTGCATCCTCCTTAACATAAAGGTTGTCAAGGTGCAGACAGGCTTTGCCTTTGAAGGTTGAGTAAGTTATAAAAAACGTAGCCAAAGCTAACGGTACTCCGTCGATTTCCGCCAGCCATGATTCATACAGGGGCTTTTCACCAAAGCCGTCACGCAGAACATCTTTGAGCGTGGCTCGAAAATTCGCATCATCACCGTGGTATTCTGCTAGTGAACGTGTGAGTTCGAGAACTGTTTCTGCGTCTTTTTTTTCTGCCTGACGGATCACTGGAATGCTTTGAGGGACATTCTTTTTCAGACCGTTATGCTGATCTGCAAACGTCTTTGTAAAATTCATTTTAACTGATCCTTGGTCGCAGGTGAACGTACCAGTGTTTCTCAACCCACTTGAAAAACCAGATAAAAATAAATGTACAACACAGATAAAAGAAACCTGCAGTGATAAACGATTCAAAAGGCACAAAATATCTGGAATTCACAATTTTTGCCGCACCAAACAAATCAACAATCGTAATCACACCGGCAAGAGCACTTCCGTGCAGCATAAAAATAACTTCGTTGCCGTATGCCGGTAATGCACGACGGAAGGAACCTGGCAGAATGATGCGGCGGTACAACGTAAATTTGGACATTCCGCTAGCATTGGCCGCTTCGATTTCGCCGAATGGAGTTTGCTCAATCGCACCGCGTAAGATTTCTGCTGTGTAAGCTGCAGTGTTCAGGGCGAAAGCTGTGATGGCGCACCAATAGGCTTCCTTGAAAACTATCCAGAGCACACTTTCGCGAACTGCTTCAAACTGAGCCATACCGTGATAGATCATGAACATCTGCACCAGTAACGGAGTGCCGCGAAAAAAATAGATATACGCTTTTGCAGGATATCTGAGCAAAGAGTTCTTTGAAACCGCCAGCAAAGCCAGAGGAACTGCTAAACCAAATCCTGTGACAAGAGCTAACACGACCAACTGGATGGTCACCCAAAGCCCACTCAAATAAAGCGGTAAATTATCAATTATTACAGTGTAATCCATAATTCAAACTTTCCGTACACCTACACTGAAACGCCGGTTGGCCCATTGCAGTCCGAGGTCCGATATTCCGGTAATGCACAAAAACATCAACGCTACTACGAGGTAAAAAGTAAAAGGCTGGCGGGTTGCACCTCCTGCAACACCTGCGTTATAAACCATGTCATGCAGTCCAATCACAGAAACAAGAGCGGTCGTTTTGGCCAGTACCATCCAGTTATTACCAAAACCGGGAAGAGCGTGACGTACCATCAGCGGAAATGTGATACGTACAAACACTTTCCATTTTGACATCCCGAATGCAAGAGCCGCTTCAATTTCACCTCTGGAAACCGCCAGAATTCCGCCGCGGAAAGTTTCGGTCATGTAGGCACCAAAAATAAAACCAATAGTCAGTGTTCCGGCAACAAAGGGGCTGATGTCGATGTAGTCCCAGCCGAAATAGTCACCAATATTATTGACCATGATTTGACCACCGAAGAAAATAAGTGTCATCAGTACCAAATCCGGAACTCCACGGATCAAGGTTGTGTAAACTGCGGCGGTATTACGGGCAATCCGCGATTTGGAGAGTTTGGCGAACGCACCAATTAAACCAAGAATGACTGCTATGAAAAGGGAAAGGAGCGCGACTTCCACGGTCAGTAACATGCCTTCCAAAATCAGCGGAAAATAACCGTGTAAATCAAACATTAGTGCTTTGCAGGAGATTTTAGGAAGGCCACGGAATTTAAAAAACTCCGTGGCGGACAAAGAAAATAATTCGGGCTGAGTTGAGCTTCCTTGAATTAACAGGGAAAGCCCAAACCTGAATCAGGCTTAATAAATGTCAAAGGCAAAATATTTGTCGTTGATACTTTTATAAACGCCATTTGAACGGATAGTTTTAATGGCTTTATTGAAAAGCTGAACCAAATCACTGTTTTGCTTGCGTATAGCGATTCCGGCACCGTCACCAAAATATTTTGGCTCGGAGTATCCTGGTCCTACAAACTCCCAACCTTTACCGTTGTCAGTTTTGAGGAAACCATCTTCCATGGCAATTGAGTCTGCCAGCAATAGATCAATACGTCCAGCCACCGCATCAAGATAGGCTTCATCCTGAGTTGCGTAACGCTTGATGTCAACACTGTCGCCAAACATTCCGGTGATGAAATTATCGTGTGTGGTCGCACGTTGGACACCAACACTTTTGCCTTTAAGACCGGCCTTGGAAATCGTGATTCCTGAACCTTTTTTTCGGGCAAACTTGGCAGGTGAATTGTAATACTTGTCGGAAAAAGCAACCTTCTTTTTGCGTTCTTCGGTGATTGACATGGATGCGATAATTGCATCATACTTACGGGCCAGCAATGCCGGAATTATTCCGTCCCAGTCCTGAGTAACCAGTGTACATTTTGCACCGATTTCTTTGCAAAGCGCCAGTGCGATCTCAATGTCAAATCCTTTCAGTGTTCCGTCTGACTCAACCCAGCTAAACGGCGGGTAAGCACCTTCAACACCAACTCGGATTTTCTTCCATTCTTTTGCTGAAACACTGGTTCCCAGCATCAACATGGCCACAACGGCCGCTACAATTAACTTTCTCATTTATTTTCTCCATTTGAAAATTATAAATATACTGGAAAAACTCACCATAAATTTTTCCACATTAAACCTGTACGGCTTAATTTTTAATGTTCGACTTGTTTTGAAACAAACTGTCGAAACCTCTCTGAAGAAGGATTCGTAAAAACCTCCCCTGGTGGTCCGTCTTCTTCAATACCACCTTCATGCAGATAGACAACACGAGAAGAAACTTCCCGTGCAAATCCCATTTCATGAGTCACCACGATCATGGTTCGTCCTTCTTCTGCAAGTTGACGCATCACACGCAAAACCTCGCCCACGAGTTCCGGATCAAGTGCGGAAGTCGGTTCGTCAAAAAGCAACATATCCGGTTCCATCGCTAATGCCCGGGCAATGGCTACCCGTTGTTGTTGCCCTCCGGAAAGGTGCGCCGGATGATAGTTTTTGCGGTCATGAATTCCTACCTTGTGCAGCAAAGCTTCCGCTTTTTCAATCGCTTCTTTTTTAGGGATTTTAAGAACATGTACCGGCGCCTCAATGACGTTTTCCAAAACTGTCATGTGCGACCACAGATTGAACTGCTGAAAAACCATGCCCAAACGGGTTCGGAGACGTTCCACCTGTTTAATGTCTTCCGGAACAGTTTCGCCGTAGCGATCCTTTTTCATGCGTATCAATTCACCACCTACATAAACCTTGCCGCTGGTTGGTATTTCCAGCAGATTAAGGCAGCGCAAAAAAGTGCTCTTCCCTGATCCGCTTGCTCCCAGCATGGCGATCACGTCTCCTTCATGGGCTTCCAGCGAAATGCCTTTGAGAACCTCGTCAGCACCAAAATATTTATGCAGATCTTCCACCAACAAGGCGGTTTTGGGGTTGTTCAAATTCTCCTTCTGGTTTAATTAACAAAGCTACACCATCCTGAAACCTTACCTGAATCGGAGCCGGTATCCGGAAGAAATAGAGGCTGATCCCTCATTCCACCATTTAACGCTAACTCTCCGAAAAACAAATGTAAAGATTTCTCTGGGCATTCGTGAATACTATCCACTTCTTGGAAAGGAGTCAATAAAATATTTTTTGAATGTCAAAGCTTGATGAACTGGCAAAAAATATGGAATCAAACTTACCGCACTATTCCCAGTCAAGAATTACCTTGCCGGAATTTCCGGAAAGCATGGCGGCAAAACCTTCTTCAAAGTCATCGATTGGAAGACGGTGACTGATGATTGGAGTAAGGTCGAGTCCGGACTGTACAAGAGCGATCATCTTGTACCATGTTTCAAACATTTCACGTCCGTAAATTCCCTGCAGACACAACATTTTGAAAATGACCTTATTCCAGTCAATGTCAAATCCTGTTGATGAGAGTCCGAGAATTGCGACCTTACCGCCATTATTCATTTTATCAATCATATCCCGAAAAGCGGGAGCGGCACCGGACATTTCAAGTCCGATATCAAAACCCTCTGTCATGCCAATTTGTTGCATAACGTCCTGCAAATCTTCCTTTTCTGCATTGACCACATAATTAACACCCATCTTTTTGGCCAGCTCGATCCGCCGCGGATTTATGTCAGTAATGACTACTTTACGCGCGCCTGCTTTTTGCGCAACCAAAGCGCCCATGATGCCGATTGGACCGGCACCGGTGACGAGTACATCTTCACCAACGCAGTTGAAGGTCAGTGCTGTATGAACAGCGTTACCGAAAGGATCGAAAATTGCGGCGATTTCATCCGGAATATCTTCAGGAATAGGTACAACATTGTCTTCGGGCAGACGTAGATATTCAGCAAAAGCTCCTGGCAACTGTACACCGATCCCAAGCGTGTTGCGGCACAAATGTCCTCTCCCCGCCCTGCAGTTACGGCAACTTCCGCAAATGACATGACCTTCTCCAGAGATGCGTTGACCGACACTGTATTTTGTGACTGCCGCTCCAATCTCAACTATTTCTCCGCAGAACTCGTGACCGACGACCATTGGTACAGGAACAAGTTTTGAAATGAATTCGTCCCAGTTCCAGATATGAATATCGGTGCCGCAAATTGCGGTTTTTTTAATTCGCACCAGTACATCATTTGCTCCATATTCCGGAATCGGAACCTGTTCCATCTGCAGTCCAATTCCTGGTTTTGCTTTGACCAGTGCTTTCATTGTTGTTTGCTTAGCGTTTTTCATTTGATTATCCCCAGTTGCTGTCCAACTTTTTTAAATGCCTTAATTGCGGATTCCACATCTTCCCGACTGTGCGCTGCAGACATTTGTGTGCGTATCCGTGCCTGACCTTGAGGTACAACAGGAAAAGAAAAACCGATCACATAAATGTCTTCCTTCAGCATGTTTGCTGCGAAATTTTGTGCCAGTTCCGCGTCTCCAAGCATAACCGGAATGATCGGATGTCCTGCTCCTGCGAGGGTAAAACCAAGCTCCGTCATTTCTTTTCTGAAAAAATCCGCATTCTCAAAAAGTCGTTTTCTAAGTTCCGGACGGCTGTCAATCATTTCCAGTACTGTTTGGGTTGTCGCGGTGATAACCGGTGCTAAAGTGTTGGAAAAAAGGTAAGGCCGTGAACGTTGCCGCAACCATTCCACAATTTCCTTTTTTGCGCTGGTGTAGCCTCCGGAAGCTCCGCCAAGCGCCTTTCCGAGAGTTCCAGTCAAAATGTCAACTTTGTCCGCAACACCGCAAAACTCCGGAGTTCCACGTCCGTTTTCACCCATGAAGCCAACTGCGTGACTATCATCAACCATCACCAGCGCATCATATTTTTCAGCGAGTTCACAAATGCCCTGCAGGTTTGCGATGATACCATCCATGGAAAAAACGCCATCGGTCGCAATAAGCCGAAAACGTGCGTCCGCTGCTTCTTTTAAACGCATTTCCAAATCCGCCATGTCGTTGTTCTGGTAACGAAAACGACGTGCTTTGCACAAACGCACACCATCAATGATGGATGCGTGATTCATGGCATCGGAAATAATCGCATCTTCCGCACCCAAAAGCGTTTCAAATAAACCCGTATTCGCGTCAAAACACGAAGAGTAGAGAATCGTGTCTTCCATGCCAAGGAAGGTTGAAATTTTCGCTTCCAGCTCTTTATGCACATCCTGTGTTCCGCAGATGAAACGGACAGAAGCCATTCCATAACCTTTTTTGTCCAGCGCGTTTTTTCCGGCTTCGATTAATTCTGCATTATCAGCAAGTCCTAGATAATTATTTGCACAGAAATTCAGCACCTTATTTCCAGGCAAAACAGAAATGTTTCCGGACTGCTTTGAAGTTATTATCCGCTCTGACTTATAAAGTCCGGCACTTTTTAGTGCTTCCAGATTTTGATTGAGATGTTCGAAAAACATTTTAGTCATGGAATATTTTTTGGTGAATATTTTATGTTAAACTATAAAAAGTTCTGAAACTGTGACATTGCTTAGGGAACGAGAAATTTTTCATAAGTTACTGCGCTAAGATGATTAAGATTTCTCCCTTCGCTCGAAATGACAAGTTACAGCTCAGGCTTATTATGAATCGGTCAATTATTTAATATCACGAAGTTGTCATTACAGCAGCAAGGTAAAAAAACAGGAGTGATATTTTGCTATTTTTTGAATTCAACTACTCATCAAACTGTATTCTCCACTTCAGTACTGAGAGAGTCAATCTGATTTTGCAAGTGCAGGCAATTCGTTTTTGTTGAGATGAATCTGCCACTTAACTCCGCTGGCGGAAATTCGGAAAATTCCGGTTGCGAGTGTGAATGCGTAATCATCGGCACCGTCTTTTGGACGGCGAAAAATCGAAAGACCTTGAGAGGGCTGATGAAAGAGGATGGACTGTGCTTTCGGAGCTGTGGATTCACGAAGCAGCTTTTCAGACATGTCTTGACGAAAGGCGGAGGAATCCGTGATTGTTTGTGATAGTCCGGAAAACTTTTCGTCCAGCAAATGATTAGCATGTGAAGCGGGGTGGCTGATCTTTTTGACTTCACAAGCACTGGCCGGTGCTTCTACGGAGAGTAAATTATTTCCGGAAGGTTGACCCAGGGAATGGTGAAATCCGCTTGCTCTGTCCGGACGTTGAAGATGGACAAGCGCTTCTTCCAAAGTACTGCAATCCAAGATGGCGCGGCAGATGAAATGACGTGGGATTCCGGGTTTCAAATCATCAACCCGGATATTATTTATCGTCTGCACCAGACCGTGTGAATTAACGGAAAAGGTGTGTCCGGGCAGCATTCCGGGATAATGAAAAGTTGAAAATTTAGTACCGTTTGCCTGTGTGACCGTGAGCCATCTGCAATGTCCGTCTAATTCTGGCGGGCCGTCTTCGTTATGTGCAATCACAGCATCTGCATCTTCTGCGGAGGGATACAGAAGGGTTGTGCAACCTTCCGGAGCATGTTCAGCGGATTCCGGATTTGCGCCAGCCAGCAGTGGCAAATCTCCACGGCAGTTCCAAATCAACAGACTTTCATAATCAAGTTGCGCTCCTCGCGCCATTCCTTCAAGTTCTAAAACGTATGCAGGAAAGACGTTCCGTGCCGCTTCATCCAGTTTTTTTAAATAGCTACTGCCTGTCCAGTTTCGCTGCGCTTGTTGAAATTCTACCAGTGTAAGCACGGTTTCACGGATGGAGTCAGCCATATTTTTTCCGACCGCAAAGCCGATTTCTTCCGGGGTTCCGGAGACTTCAAGTGTTTTAAGTTTGTTGACTGACATCATTTTTGCTTTCAGTTGCCTGCGCTCGCGAGAATCGCATTGAGCAGCACATCCGCACCGGCGGCAACTTGTTCAGGCGTGGTGTTTTCTGCCTCGTCGTGACTAAGACCATTTTCGCAAGGAATAAAAATCATGCCTGTAGGTGCAATCCTGTTGACTTGACAGGCATCGTGTCCTGCACCGGAAACAATGTCTCGGTGACTGTAACCAAGAGATTCAGCAGCATTCCTGACTTTTGAAATACAATCGTCATGAAAATTTAAGGTCGGGGCTTTCCAGATATTTTCAAAATCATTTTCCAGTCCTTCTTCTGCGCAAACCGAGTTGACCAGTTTTATCAAATCTTGATTTATGTTGGCAAGTATTTCTTCATCCGGATGCCTGTTATCAACGGTGAAAAAGACTTTTCCCGGAATAGAATTGATCGATGCAGGAGTTGTTTCCAGTCGTCCAACTGTACCAACTGCTCCAGGTTGTTTGAGCACGATGTCACGCATTCCACTGATTATTCTGGCAGCACCCATGATAGGATCTCTGCGGTAATTCATCGGAGTAGTTCCGGCATGCGAGCCTTGCCCCTGCAGAGTGATATGCGTCCAGTAAGCGCCTTGTCCACCTGTGACCACGCCGATATTAGTATTCTCTGCTTCCAGTATTGGACCTTGTTCAATATGCAGTTCGTAGTATGCCTTGATCGGAAATATTTTACATGGAGCTTCTCCCAGCTGTTTTGTGCGCCGCAGTTCGTCCTCAACAGTGATTCCATCAGGATCCTGGTGTGTGTAAATATCAGCCTGTTCAAAGATTCCCGCAAAAACTCCGGAACCCATCATCGCTGGGGGGAAACGCGCACCTTCTTCGTTTGTCCAGACCGCGATTTCTACCGGTGAGTCAGTTTCAACTCCATGATCATTGAGAGAGCGTACAACTTCAAGTGCGCCTAAAACTCCAAGAATTCCGTCAAATCTTCCGCCTGAAGGTTGTGTGTCAAGATGACTTCCTGAGACTACCGCAGGAGCATCCGGATTCTTTCCTGCGCGTCGTGCGAAAAGGTTGCCCATGGTGTCCAGCCGAAATGTGCATCCCGCGTCCGCCGCCCATTCCCGAAAGAGATTACGTCCCGCAATGTCCTCATCAGTGAGAGCAAGTCTACAGTTGCCTCCTCGTTCTCCCGGGCCGACTTTTGCCATTTCCATCAGTGTATTCCAAAGTCGCTCTCCGTTTGCTTTTAACATCATTTTCCTTTTTAAAAATTTAGGGTTAATTCCTGTTCTTTCGACGTTCTTTAGACTCTGCTCAAGAAACACGTTTAGGAATGCTTTATCGTTACATTATGAGTTGAACAATTTGCTGGTCGATATTTAGCAACTTCTGAAAATAGTTTGGGTGAACCACTGAAAAGAGAAAACTGCGGCTCGTGTATGTTTTGGAAGGGTCAGAAAGTGCGAGCATAGAATTTTATGATTTTTCCTGCCTGCGATTGCCGGAGGGTAATTGTTGTATTGATTATTGAATCAACCTCCCACCCAAAATGCCTGTTTCAGATCGGTGAATTCAGAGGCAGGGCCTTCGAATTTGTTACGGCCAAGTTCCAGCACATAAACATAGTCAGAAATTTTTAGAGCTTGCCGTATTTCTTGATCGACAATTAAAATACTCAAATTGTGCTGAGTTGTCAACATTGACAGCATCTCGTACACTTCTTCGGCCAACATCTTTGAAAGTCCAGCGGTTGGTTCATCAATCAACAGAACTTTAGGTTCAACCATCAATGTTCTGCTGATTTCCACCATCCGTTGCTGTCCTCCGGAAAGTTCTCCGGTAATTTGCTTGCGTTTCTCTTTCAGCACAGGGAATCTTTCATAATTTGCTTCAATCTTCTCACGCACCAGTTTTTTATTTTTCCGGAAAGTCCATCCTCCTAATTCCAAATTTTCTTCAACGGTCATATCTTTAAAGACTCCCGGCTGTTGGGGAATATAAGCCATTCCTTTTAAAATACGTTGGTGTGCAGGAACATTGAGTATACTTTCTCCATCCAGCAAAACGTCACCTGCATTTGGCCGTAAAAATCCGAAAACTGCTTTGAGCGCAGTTGATTTTCCTACTCCGTTTGCGCCAAGAATCGCAGTGATTTTATTTTTGCGTACCTTGATGGTGATGTCCTGCAGAATATTCAAATCACGGTAATATCCAACATAGAGATTTTGGATTTCAAGAACAACTTTTTCTTCGCTATTTTCCGGCATGTTCAGTCTGAATTATAAGTCGCTGTTATTGTGATGTTGTTTCATTTTTATTTTCCTCTATCTCTTCATCTTCCTCGTCAGTTCCAAGGTATGCGTCAATCACTACAGGATCATGTTTAACTTCATCCGGAGTTCCATCCGCAATCAAGTCGCCATAATTGAGCACCAACAGTCTTTTGCAAAGTGTAAAAATAGAATCCATCTGGTGACTGATGAGAATAATCGCTTTGCCTTCTTCATTAACACGTCGGATGTATCCGAAAATTATTTCCATAAGTTTAGGATGAACACCGGCAAATGGCTCATCCAGTATGATCACATCCGGATCGAGCATCAACAATCGTCCTAGTTCTAGCAGCTTTTGCTGTCCTCCGGATAAAGCCTGCGCATATTCGTTACGTAAATGCCGCATGGTAAGAAATTCGAGAACATCCAATGCTTTTTCCATGACTTCTGATTTATGCACCGCCACGTCTTTTGCCATGGCAGGCACAAAGAGGTTTTCCAGCACAGTCATCCTCCTGAATGAACGTGTAACCTGAAAAGTTCTTCCCAACCCGACTTTGGCCACTTCAAATGGTGCCAGCTGGTCAATACGTTCTCCATTCAGATAAACAGTTCCACTATTGGGTTTGATGGCACCGTCGAGGATGTTAGTCAGCGTGGTTTTACCAGCACCATTAGGACCAATCAAACCGACAAGTTCTGCTCCTTTAATTTCAAAGGATACATCTTTGAGAACGTGAAGTCCCCCAAAGCGTTTGTTTAAATTCTTAACTTCAAGTTCTATCATTTTTGATTTGTAACTGCTTGCTGATCGTCTGTATCTGAGGTCTTTCTTATCTCAACTGTTTCAGAAGCCACATGGGCGCGGGTGAAATAATTTATGATCGGTGTAATTAAACCGTTTCTGTAAAAACGTAAAGTTAACATCAACAGTACCCCAAAAAAGACGAGACGCCAGATTGTCATGTCCACTTCAATTCCTCCAATTACAAAACTTTCCCGCAATAATTCCAGCAAAAATTCAATCATGATTGCTCCGATTGCTGCCGCTGCAAAGTTTTCTAATCCGCCAATTACAGCCATTGCTACAACCAAACTCATTTGTAGTAACATTAAATTGTTAGGTGTGATTATGCCGATATAGTGTGCCTGAACTGCACCGGCTAAGGCTGCCATGGTTGAGGTGATTACAAAAACCATTATTTTGTAACGTATCGTGTTGACTCCTAAAGCTGCCGCTGCATCCTCATCTTCTCGCAAGGCACGTACAAAAAGTCCAAAACGGGATTTGGCCAGCCAAGCCAAAATAGATAAACAGATCAACAATAGAAAGAACATCACATAATAAGGAGGGATTTTATCCGTTTTTGTGTAGGCATGTCCAAAAATAGTAATCCCATTTTCGAAAAGATGCGGTAGTTCAATCCCGGCTTGTCCACGGGTAATTTCGATTTCTGCACTGATGGTTGCACGTAGAATTTCGGAAAATCCTAAAGTAAAAAGCGCAAGATAAGCCGCACGCAGCCGCATTACTAATAAGCCGATCAAGAATCCGAAAAATCCACCGATCAGCGTGCCTATCATAATTCCTATCCAAATCGGCATCTGAGTTACTTCAACAGTACCGTCCCAGACAGCCATTGTCTTAGTCAAACAGTCCTGAACAAGAGTGCTGGAAGTTACACCAATCGGATTTTTGATAATGAGGTATGTATCGCCAATAGCAAATTCAGT
>Ga0233442_1001907_pt1 | contig 14755 bp, 14 predicted proteins | sample SI_123_September_3_FD_182789 | JGI IMG/M metagenome (GOLD analysis project Ga0233442, IMG submission 182789) | Seawater microbial communities from Saanich Inlet, British Columbia, Canada - SI_123_September2016_150_MG | ecosystem: Environmental > Aquatic > Marine > Inlet | place: Canada: British... | reverse complement strand
ATTCTATGAAAGGTCAAAATGTTTAGCTTTGGCGCCATATTCAACGCCACCACTTAGATAAGAAACTAACCAACCATTTCATTAAAAAAATATTTGACCATTCAAATTCACCTAATGTTTCAACCAATTTTGCTCCTGTACCTTTTTTAAAATTATAAACACCCATGTTATTTTCAGGATCGACGCCGTTAAAATTATAATTTGTACAGCCTTGAAGTTTACAACGCAGAAGCAATGACCAGCACAAAGAATATGACAGGTAATGCTTTCTTGAAAATAAATTAGCAGCTGCAAAAATATCAATCGCTTGATCGCCTATAATAATCGCGCCACGCACAGCCTGAACAATTCCATCTGGCGTTATTGCACCAATAACAATTAATTTATCGCCATATACATTCATCAAACTTCTTATTTCGTCAGGAGAAAACAACCCTTTTAGATCTTTTGCTTGGATAAGTTCATTATATAATTGAACAACAGTACTAGCATCTACAATATCGCAGATTTCGTGCTTTAATTTATTTGAACGCTTTAAGTTGTGACGCCAATTCTTGGTTAAATTTTTATGTAAATCTAGCTCAGAAGATCGTAAATTCAAGTGCATCGTTAAGCCACTATTAAACACTTTATTGGGACGCTCAAAAGACTGTATTTCTTCAGCCTCCTTACACTTTGATGAACGATGTGAGCGAATACGAATATATAAACACCTAAGCCCTAAGCTTTTACGTAAAACCCTTCCAATCCCATTGCTTAGGGCATAATCCCCAATTATCCAATCTGGAAACCAAAGGACAGCAACGCCAAAAGGATATCGCTTTAAAAATCCTTGCAAGAACGCACTATTCTCTCCATCCTGATAGCTCCACCTATATGCAGTCCAACCTATATTTTCCAAGTGATCAGCCCATTCGTTTTCATGCAAATAAGACACTCCTTCTAAGTGGAATAATTGCATACTCCAATCAGCATTACTACCATCATATAAAGACCAATTATTCATAACTTCCATTTAGAAAAAACCTGGATAATATAATCAATTTGCTTATTACTTAAACTTTGATGTACAGGTATCAACACCAAACTTTCATCAAAAAAAATGGTGTTTGGGTATTGATTGGAATGCCGTATTATTTCTTTTGGTACTTCCTCACCAGGCCACCTCCACGCGCCAATACCATTCAATCTTAAATACTCCACTAACCCCCCTTTTTCGTCATATACAACACAAGCCTGAGGAGTAACTCCTTCTTCAACTGATTTAACAAATAACCTAAAGCCAAGCTGAGAAAATGCATAATTTAGTTGATTAAAATGGCAGATAATCGCATACTGAGCTTCCTCTAAATATTTATCGTTGTTTAAGTATCTTTTTAGCTGCCAAGAGGCTTGGCAAGTTTCAGTGTGTAAATTAACATTATTGTTAATCGCCCTATTTCGTAATTTATTTTTAACAATGTTAATTAACTTACCATATATGTTTACACCGAAAGCTACAGCAGTCTTCTCGATCATGCGCACCATTAAGTATTTAATCTCATTCACCATTGATAGACACTTAACATTCTCTCTCTTAATTAAATAGTCGTTGCTAATTCTTAACGCTCCACCATCTGCCACTGGAAAACTCTTACGCATGCTAAAAATTTCGATATCACCCTTAATATCGCTTAACTCTCGTGAAAACTGTGATAGACAACTATGTGATGCATCTTCTACAACCTTAACATCGTATTTTCGACATATACCCACAATTTTATCAATATTTTTTGTTAAACCAAAATAATGGACGCATAATAACGCTTTAACAGACTTTTGATCTCTAATAGTTTTTTCTATTATGCTAACAGGCAAACATAAACTCTTGTCAATATCAATAAATATAAGTTGAAACCCATACTTCCGTAATGGGGCAATTGTAGAATTGCACATATAAGCCGGAACGATAATACTATCGCCTTTCTTTAGACCTAAAACGACAAGGCCAGATAAAAGCGCATATCTACCAAATTTATAAAAATAAAAAGAATCAAACTGCAAAGAATTCAATAAAAGGTTGTTAAAAATTAAACCTCTAAAATTGGGAGAGACTCTGGATAAAATTACCATTACTTTATTAATTTATTAAAAGTCTTGTTCATGTTAGCTTGAGATGAAACAATTAATAACAAATAAGAAAATACTGGAAATTTAAAAATAACAGAATAATGCAACATAGAAATGATAATTGCCACAAAAAATACCATGCCTTGTGCTTCGTATTTAAGTGATTTATACATTAATAATAGAAATGTTGCCACAAAAAAGACTCCATATCTTATTATTGAATTTATTAAATCTACCTCAGTATTATGCATTCCAATCCTGTTCTGACCCACTTCCCCAGACCCAACCAATAAATCAAAAAAATTGCTGCCAATCATGCTGTAAAAAAATTGGGCTGTATCAAAGAGCATCCTATCAAAATATTTATCAAGATGCACTCCTTCAGCTAAAAAATCAATAATTAATAAAAAAATACTCAATGACAATGTTAGAGTATAAAGCTTAGTTTTTAAACTAGCATTGTTAGAAAATAACGCCCATAAAGTGAAGCAAACTCCTAAAATAAGGTAGGCTGTCTTTGAGCCAGAAAAAAACACTGCAAACAATCCCAATAATACTGATATATATAAATAGAAACGATTTTTAGAATATTGCTTCTGAAATACTATTATAAATATTACTAACAGTGCACTTAAAGCGCCACTAGATGAGGCTTCCATCATCACCCCAAAAGGCTTTATACCATATCCAAATATAAAATAATCATTCTCAGGAATATTAAAAATTAATACGCCTTGCAACTCCTGTTTGTAATGCCCTACATATGATGTTAAGAAAGGGTAATTGTAATATAAGTAAAATTCCGAAATTGTGTAGATACTAGTGCAAAATAACAAAATAAGTGAAAATACATACGTATTATTCATATTCCAATCTAACAGCCTGACTAATAAATAAATAAATAAACCCGAAAAAATATAGAATACGTTCTGGAGATTTTCACTTGTAGAATTATAAAAAAGCGAATTAATAATTGCCAATAAGAAAAGGCTCAAGAGTAGAAGTACGTATAAATCATATCGACTTAGAACTACACTCTTATCGCTGAAGCCACGAACAACCAATTGCTTTAATAAAATTGGAAGGGCTAATACTATAGGTGTTATTAACAATAACTGCCCATAACCCAATAGACGTAACGGCCGAACAAAGAACAATAAAAGAAAAAGAAAAGTTACATATGTATATTTTTTGTATATTGAATTCAAAATACAGACTATGGAGCCACCCTACCTAAAAGAGATGCTAAAATCTTAAAAACAGTATATGGAAACCAAGTCAATATATGTACAGCCTTCCATTTAAAACTATCATATTTATATTTCTTTAACAATACTCTTGCTTTATCTTTTTTTCCAAATTTCCATAGTTCTCTAGCATCATCCCAATCTATCGAACGTTGTATGACTCTAAATTCTTCCTTATAGTAATTTTCAGTAAAATTTGGGATAGTTTTTTTTAGATTTTCAAAAAAAATTTTTCTTTCTAATGAAAATAAATGAGACTTGCTCCACGTCCAACTAGTATCATGAATACGCCACTTCCCAAGAACCTGATCAACATACCCAAGCTCCCAAAAAAATGAAAGTCTGATAAACAAGTCATATTCCTCAATTACTTCAAAATGCGTATCAAACCAATAATCAAGAGAATTCAATGCTGATTTCCTTATCATTGCTGTTTCTAACGAAATAAAGTAATCAGTAATAAGGCTTCGGAAAACTGACCCTATAGGGGGTTTATTCTTTTTAAACAATTGTCTTCTATTACGTTTTTTATCAAAAAAAATAGTATCACTTATTACTATTCCAATATCCTTGTTATCAAATACAGGCACTTGCAATTCAAGTTTATTAGACATCCACACATCATCACAATCAAGGAATGCTATAAGGTCACCATTACTTTTATCTATTGCTCTATTTCTCGCCTCTCCTAATGGTGTAAATTCATCACTATAAAAATATTTAATTCTTTTGTCATGATATGAATTGACTATTTTCTGAGTATTATCATCAGAACAATTGTCCCAAAATATTATTTCAAAATTTTCATAAGTTTGTACCAATACTGATTCAAGAGCTTCTTTTAAAAAATCTTCCCCATTATGAGTATTCATTATTACAGATACAAACAATATATTCTCCCGATTTAGTCGATAATAGTTGTAACCACTCTAGATAAATAGTTTTTAACATTTAAATCGTTCATAAGTGGTAAATTAACCATATTTGGCCCTACTTCTTCTGAAACTGGGCAGCTTGATTTGGTATAATTAAAACATTGCAATGGTTCTTTTGTTGCAATAATTGGCTTTAAGAACCACGTCCATGAAACATCAATAAATAAAGACAAGTCCTCCCTTACATTTTTTCCATTGTCTTGGCTCCAAACAATTCTATGCGGAATTATCTCCAGTTGTGAGTCAAAGTATGCAGATGGAAGAAATTTATAAATTTCTGTATCTATTGAAATACTAATAAATTTTTCCAACATGCCTGCTCTTTTTATCTTGCGGTCGTTCCAATTATCTAACTCAAACTGACCTAATTTTGCAAGGAAAGGAGGTAATTTGCTAGGATAAGGATACGATTTAGAGGGCTCTGTAGAAAAATCTTCATCAAGAAATGGGGTTGTTACTTCAGATTGGAAAAGCTTTTTAAAAAACAGCCGCAAATAATATAGGGTAAAAAACTTGGCGACATTTTTTTCATTGTAATATTTTAATTGAAATCTAAAATAATCAAATATTGCTTTCTGTTTATTATTTGGCAATTCTGCACTTTCATCAAATTCTTTGAGTTTTAATATTAACTTAACGTTCTTAGAATATATTAATCCACCGGTTATAGTATTTAAAGGCTTACTTCTATCAGTTGAGAAGAGCGCCGCATCTCCAAAATTTCCAACAGATTCACCATTTGACACTGAGTCAAGAGTTAATGCACAATCCTCTAATAAGAATATTTTTTTATTTTTTGCATATTTAACAATAGGGTCAATATTGCACGGAATGCCAAAAGAGTGTTGAGCAACAATCATTCTTGTTTTTTTAGATACCTTGCTTTTTATTAATTTAACGTCGGAACCAAATGTATTCTTATCAATATCCGCATAAACAGGAGTTGCTCCTATTCTTAGGATTGCATTAACCATAACTGAGCACGTTGCAGCAGGCAATAGAACTTCATCATTTATTCCAATACCGAGGAGCTTCATTAACGAATAGAAGCCCATTCTTCCTGAAGCATAACTAATCGCAGACCCACCACCCACTAACCTTGCAAATTGCTCTTCATACTGAAAAACGGTCTCATTACTCGGTGATCTATATGACTCTTTGATTAGTTTAATTTGCTCATTATTTAAATATGAGTGTCCGGCAATGAAACCATAAAAATCATATTTAAAGATATTACGAGACAATGTAATAAAAGATGTTATATTATTATAAATCTGCATTACACAATCTTTGATAGTTATACACCATTATATCTGCTGTAAATTTTTCCAACATTCTTTCTTTCCCGGCTACCCCCATACGTCTTCTAAGGTCTGGATTTGAAACCAAATTATCAAGTCTTTTTCCTAATAAAAATGAATTATTGGCAAGAACGACATATCCATTCAATTTATCTTTAACAACTTCCTTCATGCCACCAAAATCACTACACACTACAGGTATTGAATAAGACATAGCTTCAATAAGTGTCATGCCAAAACTTTCAAGTTCAATAGAAGGCAGCACTACCACATCAAACGTCATGTAATATTTTTCCATATCAGAAACAAACCCAACGAATTTCGTCCTCCATTGCTGCTTTTCCGATAATAAAAGTAGTTCGTCTTCATACTCACTATTTCCACTTCCAACAAGTATCAATTCACAAGGTTTTTTAATATATTCTAACGAGTTGATTAAAACATCTACACCTTTTCTTGGATGAAGTTCACCAACAAATGCAATCCTAACGATTCTTTCATCTTGGGTATTGTTTTTAAATTTTATTATATTATTTGGATATGAAATTCCATTGTAAATCACATTTGGCACATTCTTAAAGTTTGCACCAATCTTTAAACTATCAGCGCACGATTTAGATACAGTTATTATTTTAGTAGATATAGATTCAATTAATCTATTTCTGATAAATTCAAAGGGTTTAATAAAAAATGGTGGAGTCCAAGGTAAATTGTGTATAACTAAATACCTACAAGGAGTTTTCGATAGCCAGCTAGACCATATAATCCATCTATTTAACTCTCCACCTGGCCAGCCCCCATTATGACTTATTACAGAGTATATTGATCTATCTTTCAACCAACCTTTTAACCAAATAATTGCCACTATCATTTCTAACCAACGTAATGGTCTAATTAAGATTTTTATAAATAATAAAAGGTATATATTTCTGATATTTTTAGTCAGATTAAAATATCTCTCTGAAGGTAATATAAATGGCAATGACTCTAAAATAATGTGTGGATTATTATAAAAATTATCTTTAAAGGTTTCATAAGCCCAATGATTTTTATTCGTCAAAATAAATAATTGGTCATTTTCGTTCCATTTAGATGTGAGTTGGTTAATAACTGATACAACCCCGCTTGGAACTTTGTCAATTTCTTGGGTTACAAAGCAGAGATTCATACAATCTTGTTCATTTTAATTCTATGTAACTCATTTTTGAACCTGGTTGATAGCCACATTCATCATAAAGTGAAGGGTAATCTATTTTATTCTTAACCAGCTTGCGACATTCTTCAAGATCACCAGCAGCCCAATTGCCGTAATAATTTATACCATTTTTTACCCATGAAAGACTTTGAAGCTCTCTAAATGCATTATTAAAACACATATCAACAGTTGGTATTGGCGGCCATCCATCAACATATATTTGCTCTAGTGGATAATTATCATCAACAATTACATGTTTAATGCCTAATTGGTTTGCTTCAGTTATTCTTTGAACATGTGAAACATGATCATCAAAAAAGCACAATGTACTATCTGCTTGGAATTTAATTTTCTTAGTTTTCTCAAACCAATCATCCTCAATAAACCTTACTTTATTAGATCCTTTATATAATAATGGATCAAGATTTATATCATATGAAAATATATTTGTGTCTTTACTTGATGCATGATCAAAAATAAATGTAGTAAAACCCCGCCACACACCACTCTCTATTATTGTTGATGGCTTTAATATTTTGACTGAGATAAATAATTTCAAACCATTTAATACACCAACTCCACCCCCATCAATTTTAATTGGACTTTCTTTAATTAAATCAAAATACTCATTAATTAGATCAATCATCGAATTATTATCAAATTTTTCACTCATCGAAGTTAAAGGATAAAGCGCTTCTTTTATCCTTATTGCACGATAGTTATTTAATTGATTATTTGTATGAAATGAAAAAAATTCGGATGTGTGATCAATATCACTTCTATATCGAACAATCTTAACACCAATCTTATTTAAAAGAATATTTAGAATATTGGCTATATAAGATATAAAACTGTTCGTCGATGATTCAATATTTAAGCCATTAAATTTTGTAACATGTTTATGTCTTATTGCTTTCAAAGTTTTGATCTCCTGTAATTATTCTTTTTGCATCACTCCATCTACCTAAATCCTGAATGGAGTTATTAGACAATTTGTATATTTTATCTGCAATCTCAATCGTCGTATAACGGTGTGCAACAATTACTATTGTAATATCGGTATTTTTTCTAATTGAAGAAATACTATTTTTTATAATTTTTTCTGTATCGCTATCTAGTGCGCTGGTAGCTTCGTCCAATATCAATAAATCAGGATCTCTTAATAATGCTCTAACAATAGCTAGTCTTTGTCTTTGCCCTCCAGACAGACTATATCCAAGATCTCCAATTCTAACATCCAAACCATTCTTTTTGTTATTAACAAACTCCCACGCCCCAACCATTCTACAAACCAACTCAACCTTGTCACGACTAACATTATTCTTGACTCCCATTACAAGGTTATTATAAATGGTATCATTAAAAAGTATTGTTTCCTGAGGGACGTAAGATATTTTTTCCCTATATTGTTTAAGATTTATTTCGCTTATACTTTTATTATCAATCATAACACTGCCACTTGATGGTCTTCTCAATCCGATTAAAATGTCAACTAGAGTTGTCTTTCCAGAGCCAGATTCGCCAATAATAGCAATTATTTCTCCTTTTTTTATTGTTAAATTAATACGGTTTAAAACTTTCTCACTCTCATAATTAAAGGAAACATTATCAAAGCTAATATCTTTTATAATTCCGAAAAAAGTTGAGTTTCCGCCATGCTCGATACTTTTATTCGACTCAGATAGCATATTATCTACTCGCTGAATACTTGGTAATGCCGATTTAATATCATTAGACATTGTTAGTGCTGACTGAAGGGCCGGCAATAGGCGTATGAATGCCATAACAAAAGCACCTGTTAAAGCGGTAGTTAAGCCTACAGTATAGGCCATTAAAATAATACATGACAAGACAATAACTGCAAATGGCTGCACAAAGTGTGTAGGACTGTTTGAGAAAAATGCCATCCACAGCCAAGTTTGGCGTACTTTATCGCTAATTAAACTAAATTTTTTATTAACTTCTGGCTGCAAGTGCATTGCACTAATTTGTTTTTTTGCCTGAATTATTTCATGAGCTACATGAGTTGAATTTTCAAAATTTTGAGCATATTCTTTTCCATACACATATGTTTTTTTACCCACCCACTTAAGCACTGGAATTAATAACAAACTTAAAAAAATACTAACTAACGTTAACTCCCATGATATTACATACAAGAATACTAGAACCGCTACAACAGTCAAAGTCTGAACAACTATCTGACAAAACAAAAAATACACGTTACTTGTTCTATTAATATGCTCTCCAATTGTGCTTAATAATACCCCTTGCTTATGACTATGTATAAAATCAATTTTTGAAAATGTATAACCATTCATCAAATTAATTCTTAATTTATGTTGCAGTAATGACGCCTGCTTTACACTAATAAACCTAAGTAAAAAAGAGAAAATGGCTTTTACAATAAAAACAACGCAGATCATAATTAAGAGAACAGCGAGTGTTGGTTCAAAGCCAATATATAAAACAACATCAGACAAAAATAGCGCTATTGCACTATTAGCATTATCGCCATTCTGAAATATTTCTATTATAGGTATGAATAAAGATAGAGAAATTAAATCCAATAAATTGACAATAAGCATTATAAAGACCAACTTTACAAAGGACTTTTTATTAATTTTTTTACTAAAAAAATTGAATACTTCTTTTATATTCATCAAAAAAAATAAACTTCAGGTAATGAGATTTCTAATAAACTAGATAACTTACTATTATCTTGATTGAAGGATTCATGATAATTTAATAACAAAGCCTTTACCTTTTTCCTGTCGCTACATCCAGATGGAAAGAGTCTAAAAATTCTCTGAATACCTTTAATTTTATAAATCCGAAATAGATTTAAAATTGCAAAAACATGATTAGCAAATAAGCTTCTGCCAACGTTCACTTTGTCAGCTGTTCTTATGTCAAAACTTAAGTCAAATCTTTGAAAAAATGTGGAAAGTCCACCTTCAGATTCAAACATTTTTTCATACAGAACAACTGTAACATTATCCCTTCCAAAAAGCTCAATATAGTCTTTCACCATATACGAATAATGCATTTTTTCAAATATCTCTCCAAAAAGGGTTTCTTGCTCAAAAATCCAACAATTAATTGTCTTTGACCCCCCATGCAAAACATAATTACTATAAGCAGATAAGATGTAATCAACTTGGTTTCTAAGCACTATTAAAATTTTAACATCGCCGAAACATTCCTTAATTCTTAACATTAATTCCTTAGAAGATCGGCCAGAATATATATCTCCCGAAAGATTCTCATCGGAAATTGCAAGAATATTTGATTCAGCCCTTTCTGAATTAAGTTTATTTTCAATTTCCAGCAAAAAAGACTCAGAGTTAAATCTGTGCGAACTCTTCTTTATAAAATTGTCATAGAAATACATATCAAAATCTAGATTAACTACTTGCAATCCCAATATCTCTGGAAACACTTTTTTCTGCAAAAAGGTCGAGGCTGTTTTATGTATGCCAATATGGACGAAGTCTATCTTCATTTTAATAGTTCGGATTTTTGAACAATACTTCTATAATCAAATTCTAGTACTAATGTGTCGGAATTATTAAAATCATAAGTTGTGTATTTTTTACTACCATCAATATCATCATTAACACTTAATAAGTGTTGGTACGTAGAATCTGGATTATTGTATTTAATTTTCTTATTGGACTTTAATCCGATTTTCTCGTTAATCTTTTGAATAGAGTCAGATGGTGAGTTTGCCAATGTTTCATAATCAACTACAATGTTCACCATTCTCTCATTTGCATAGAATAAAAAATATCTATACTTTATCAGTGATAGAATGCTCCCAATAAAGTTGTTTTTTAGAATTCTAGCCTTTATGTAGGATTGCGCTGTGTCTTTATAGTTTCTTATAATGTAAATAAACTTTGCATTTGGAAATATCTTTAACAATTTAGGCATATAAGGCGTGACATTCGGTGTCTTACAACCCCAAACTGGAGGTGTGAAACCAATTGCTTCTAAGTATGTCATATACCAACAATCAATAATATTACCCAGTGTGTGCTCTTTAGAATTGAGGGCCCTTTCCAGAACAACGCTCCTTTTTACGTCTTTCCAGCGCCATATATCTTCTTGTGAATACAACACTGTTAATATGGCATCAACTCTGATACCCCATGGTTTTTTAATATTTTTTAGATATACGTAATACACTTCTTTCAGTGTATAGTTTTCCGGACTAAAGCATACTCCAGAATTTTCATGCAACAACCTAGCGAGCACAGTATTGCCAGATCTGCCACAGCCTACAATAAAAATCGGCGAAACATCACGCTTTGCAATTCTATACAAATATCTAGAGTAAAGAAGCTCCAATACTCTACATTTTGCAAACTGTATAGAGTATACGACCCGAGTTCTTATATATGTAAGAAAAAAAATAATTCTTATCCTGAGTTTATTCATCTTATTGCCTTTAACACCCTACCAACAATATAGTCAATGTCATTAAAAGATAGATCTGGATGCAATGGTAGCGTTAACAGCCTCTCATACAACTCTTCTGTAATAGGTAATTCGGTGTGACTTTTATACAGAGTATGTAAATGATTAGGGGTGTAATGAATGCCCGTTTCTACCCCATCTTTCAATAATCTATTACGCACTTTATCTCTATCAATGCCCTTATCAAGAACAGTGACATATATATGTGGGGCTACTCCCTCACTTAAAGAAACTATAGTTTTTATCCCTGTCACGCCGCGTAGCTTATCTTCATAACGAAACACCAGCTCTCTTCTTTTGTACACAATACAATCAATTTTCTTTAATTGCTCAATACCGATTGCCGCCATAATATTGCTCATATGATATCGCCACCCCTGCTCTATCACATTAAAACTCCAACTACGCTGTCTAGAAAATCTTTTTTCTGTATCATTTTCCACCCCAAGCAATCTAGCATCCTTAACTTTATTCAAAACCTCTTGGTTATCAGTAACTATGCAGCCACCCTCTCCAGAGGTAAGATTCTTAATTCCGTCAAAACTAAAACATGAGACATTTCCAAAGCTACCAACTTTTTTACCTTTATACGTAGTGCCAAATGCATGAGCAGCATCCTCAATGACCTTAAGGTGGTTTTCTTTAGCAAATGTATAAATTTCATCCAGATTGCCGACACCTCCAGCATAGTGCACAGGCATTATGGCCTTGGTATTTGAAGTTATCTTTGTTTTTGCATTATTCAAATCTATACAAAGAGTGGTTGGGTTTACTTCACACGCAATAGGCGTTGCACCTGTAGCTGAAATAGCCTGAAAACTTGCAACATATGTCAAAGACTGAACAAGAACCTCATCACCCAAGCCAACACCTGATGCTTGAAGCGCTAAATGTAACGCTGCAGTACCTGTAGAGACACATATGGCCGTCCTTCCAAAAAAAATTGACAGCCCTTCTTCAAATTGACGAACTTCATCGCCCATTCCAAGAAATTCACGGTCAAGAACCCCCATCACGGCCTGTTTTTCCGAATCATTCAGACAGGACTTTGAAAGACGAATTACTTTATTTGACTCTATCCCTGCCATGGAGCACTACCTCCTACCCACAACTCTTCTAAATGATCTCGATCCCTTTTAGTGTCCATACACTGCCAAAAGCCATCATGTTGATAAGCCATTAACTCACCCATTTGTGCCGCCTGCTCCAAAGGCTCCTTTTCCAATATAGAGTCATCACCCTCTATTAAATCAAAAAAATCGGGATTGACAACAAAATAACCACCATTAATCCACCCTTGAGTTGTTTGAGGTTTTTCTTTAAACGAAGTAACAACATCATTATTAATATCCAGCTCACCAAAACGCGCACTTGGATGAACAGCTGATACAGTCACCATCTTTCCATGGTTTTTGTGAAATTTAACCAACGCGTTAATATCAATATCTGCAACCCCATCTCCATAGGTTAGAAGAAAAGGCTCATCACCAATAAAATCTTGTATTCTTTTAACCCTTCCTCCAGTCATAGAGTTAAGCCCTGTATCCACTAGTGTCACTTTCCAATCAATTTTATCCTGTTGATGTGCAACGATCTTAGAGTTTGAAAGGTCTATGATAAAGTCAGAATTAAGTGTTTGATAATTAAGAAAATATTCCTTGATAACTTCTGCTTTATATCCTAAAGCAATATAAAAATCCTTATAACCAAACTTGGCATAAGTACTCATAATATGCCATAGAATGGGTTTACCCCCAACAGCAACCATTGGCTTTGGAATAGACTTTGTATACTCACTTAGTCTAGTACCGAACCCACCTGCTAAAATTACTACCTTCATCAACTCACACTCCATTCATATTGTATTTTTTCAATTTCTTTTCGATCCACCTCATCTATATTATGCTCAATATTAGCAATATTAAGCAGTATCGATTTATTCTCAGATAATCCTTGAAAACCCATCCAAACCATTGGTGGAACTGTTAACCTGCAATAATTGGACTTTGAAATAATAACTTCTTGAAATTTTGGTCTATTATCTCTATCATCAAATAAAACAAACTTTATTTTCCCCAGGGGGACGATTAAATTAAGTGTCATTTCTCTATGGCGCTTCCAAGCTTTAATAGCGCCACTATCAATTTGAGAAAAATATGCTTCGCCAAACCCTCCATATCCAATACTAGTTTCTTTCATGGCATGCATGACACCCCCACCAGGAGCCTCCATTACATCTAATTTCGTTATAAGAACATCTTTAATCATCATTGGCCCAAGAAATATTTCTCAACTTGGCAAGATCTGTGTACGCTTCAATCTGATCAATTGCAAAACCATGCATGGACTTATTGTTCTGATAATACTCTTTATACCATTCAACAGTCATTTTGACTGTCTCTTCAAACTGTAAAGCAGAACGCCATCCTAAATCAGACAAAACTTTGTCACAATTAAGCTTTAACAAACCTGCTTCGTGAACGTGCCCTTCATTATTAGAAACATCATTCCATTTAATTTGATTCCAATATTTTGACATTTCGTCAATCAGTTTACTTACTGGATAATTTTGATCTGCTGAGGGGCCGAAATTATAAGCTTCTCCATGATGTGCGTTACTCTTATACAAACTTTCTGCTAAACAAAGATACCCGCTAAGAGGCTCCAATACATGCTGCCACGGTCTTGTCGCATGAGGACTGCGTATATCCACAACCTTGCCATTTGACCAGGCTTCCATACAATCAGGCACTATACGATCAACTGCCCAGTCACCGCCGCCAATTACATTACCCGCACGTGCAATACCAAGGTTAATGTTTGAATCTTTAGAGTTAAAAAATGATTCTACATAACTACGGATTGCTAGCTCAGCCATGCCCTTAGACGCACTATATGGATCTTTACCGCCTAAACGATCAGTTTCGCGATAGCCCCACGCCCATTCAACATTGTCATAAGCCTTATCACTAGTAATCATCACTGCAACTACTTTTTTATTTAAAGATCTAAGTGAGTCAAGTATATTAGCCGTTCCAATAGCATTAGTCGTCATTGTTTCAATTGGATTTTCATATGATGAACGAACCAAGGCCTGTGCTGCCAAATGAAACACAAAATCAGGTTGATTTGCTTTGACTAAAGACAATACTTTTTCAGAATCACGAATATCTACTCGATAATCCTGAATAAAGTCAGATATTGAAGAAACTGAATAGTTTGAAGGACTGGTAACTACATCGTCAGACAAACCAACAACTTTTGCACCTAAACTGTTCAGCCAAATAGAAAGCCAGCTACCTTTAAAACCAGTATGGCCTGTAATTAAAACAACTTTTCCTTCAAAAATTTTCACTAAAAAATTACCCTGGTTATGTAATACTACGAATAAAACGATCAAAATTTGTACTTTTTAAACCTGATCTAACTTCCGCCTGATAATTATAATATTCCATATAATTCCCTTGCTCTAAAAACTCACCTAAT
>Ga0233442_1001898_pt1 | contig 14787 bp, 15 predicted proteins | sample SI_123_September_3_FD_182789 | JGI IMG/M metagenome (GOLD analysis project Ga0233442, IMG submission 182789) | Seawater microbial communities from Saanich Inlet, British Columbia, Canada - SI_123_September2016_150_MG | ecosystem: Environmental > Aquatic > Marine > Inlet | place: Canada: British... | reverse complement strand
GGTGGGGAGCCAAAGATCACTTTGGAAGAGATGGTTCATGAAATGATGGAAAACGACATCAACATTGCTAAGCGTGATTCACTAGTAAAAGAGCACGGCTTTAAAGCGCCAGACTTTAACGAGTAATTGATTTAGTGATGGATCTTAACGACAAAATCTATATTGCAGGGCATCGTGGCTTAGTCGGCTCTGCCATTGTTAGGCGATTGGAGTCTAGAGGATTTACTAATCTTTTGATGCGCACGCATAAAGAATTGGACCTTACTAGCCAAGCGCAAGTGCAAGCCTTTTTCCAAAAAGAACAACCTGACTACGTTATCTTAGCGGCAGCTAAGGTAGGTGGTATTCATGCGAATAATACCTATCCTGCAGACTTTATTTATCAAAACATGATGATAGAGGCTAATGTTATTAACTCATCTTATGAGAGTAAGGTTAAACGCCTACTATTTTTAGGCAGTACTTGCATTTATCCTAAAGCAGTTGAGCAGCCTATGCGTGAAGATGCATTGCTTACTGATGTACTAGAGCCAACCAATGAGCCTTATGCATTAGCCAAGATTGCAGGTATTAAGCTTTGTGAATCTTATAATCGTCAACACGGCACAGATTTCCGCTCAGTCATGCCAACCAATCTATACGGCATTAATGATAACTTCCATCCAGAGAACTCACATGTAATCCCAGCCCTTATGCAAAGGTTCCACCAAGCAAAGATTAATAACGATACCGAAGTGGTAGTATGGGGTACAGGCAAAGTTATGCGTGAGTTTTTGTATGTTGATGATATGGTAGAGGCGTCACTATTTGTATTGGAATTAGATGAGAAAACGTACCAAGCCAATACCCAGCCAATACTTTCGCACATTAATGTTGGTACAGGTAAAGATGTAACCATTAGAGAAATGGCAGAGACTATGAAGGAGGTGGTTGGCTTTAAAGGTGAATTGACTTTTGATACGACAAAACCTGACGGTACACTAAGGAAGTTGATTGATGTGTCACGACTAACCATAATGGGCTGGACTTATAAGTTCGAACTCGAAGAAGGTTTAAAGAAAACCTATAGTTGGTACCTTACTGTTAAGTAAATTTTTAAGTTTGATAATTTAATGTGTAATAAATTTCATTCTTATATAAATATATTAAATATGGAGTTAGTAAAATGAAAGTAATAGTTCTTGGTGGTGATGGATTTTGTGGATGGCCGTGCGCCTTACATTTATCAAATGTTGGGCATGAAGTATTAATTATTGATAACTTATCTCGACGTAATATTGATATTGAATTGGAAATTGAATCACTTACTCCTATATCACCAATGGGAACTCGTCTTAAAGCTTGGAAAGAAATCACAGGTAAAGATATTCATTTTAGTAATATAAATGTAGCCAAACAATATCAACGAACTCTTGACACTATTCGTGATTTTAAGCCGGATACAATTATTCATTTCGCTGAACAACGCGCAGCACCATATTCTATGAAAGGTGCAAAACAAAAGTTGTATACAGTTGATAATAATTTAAACGCTACACATAATGTTCTTTGTGCAATTGTTGAATCTGGACTAGATATTCATTTAGTTCATTTAGGTTCGATGGGTGTGTATGGTTACACTTCAGCGGGTATGAAAATTCCTGAAGGCTACTTAAAAGTATTAGTTCCATCTGAAAATGGGCACGTCGAGAAAGATATTTTATACCCACCAAGTCCCGGTAGTGTATATCATATGACGAAGACCCAAGATCAATTGTTTTTTCAATTTTATAATAGTAATGATTCTTTACGTATCACAGATCTTCATCAGGGTGTTGTATGGGGTTCGATAACACCAGAAACTGAAATGGATGAACGCTTAATAAATCGTTTTGATTATGATGGTGATTATGGGACAGTACTAAATCGCTTCCTTATTCAGGCAGCATTAGATTATCCATTAACTGTTCATGGTACAGGTGGTCAGACACGTGCTTTTATTCACATGAGAGATACAGTGAAATGCTTGCAACTTGCAGTAGAAAACCCACCTAAAAATGGTGAACCTGTTCGCATATTAAATCAAATGACAGAAACGCATAGAGTTAGAGATTTAGCTAAAATTGTTTCTGATATGACGGGAGTACGTATTCAAAATGTTACAAACCCAAGAAAAGAAGCGGCTGAAAATGAAATGGATGTTGAAAATGAAGAGTTTTTGAAATTAGGTTTGAATCCAATAACGCTTGAAGCGGGCCTGTTAGATGAAATTCGTGAGATCGCAAAGAAATATTCTGATCGTTGTGATCGCAGCAAAATACCTTGTGTCTCATATTGGACCAATACGATTACACCTGATGAGAATGATACTTAGTTACAGAGTCAATAATTAGCCTATTAATGAAGTTAACGTTTAATAATATAGGTACCCGATATAAACGTATGTTTTTATCAGCTGGTATTTCGTTACTAGCTAAAGTCGCAACCGTAAGTTTCTTTTTTATTAGCAGTCCGATTGTACTCGAGCATGTCGGCATTGAACTTTTTGGCATATGGCTATTTATTAATACTTTTAGTCTAATAATGGCGTTCTCAGATTTCGGTATTGGAAATGGACTTGTTAATAAGTTAGGAGTGGTTATAGCGAATAAGAATGACAAACAAATTGCAATTCTTATAAGCTCGTGTTTTTTTATGGTTGTTTTATTTAGTGTAGTAATTTTTGGTGCAATATCATATTTTATTTACAATACAAATATTTGTCAGTTAGTGGGCTCTAATAGCTGTAATTCTGGTGATGATATTAGAAATGGCTTTATTATTTTTATTCTATTACTATTCATCACTTCTTTTGGTGCCATCGCACAAAAAGTGCATATTGCTCAACAAAATCACTACCGCAATAGTCTTGTTCTTATTGTTGGGAATGTTTTATCAATAATTTTTTTTTTACTTCCCCAGATACCTAAAGAGACATTAGTATGGATTATAGTATTGTCCTCTGGGCCGGTAGCGATACTAACTGCAGTAAATGCGATTAGTTTTTTTATTTTTGAACAAAAATATCTTAGACCGAGATTCAGTTCGTTTGATATAAATATATCTGTTAAATTGCTACGAGAGGGTGTAGTTTTCTTTGTGCTGAGTATTCTAGCTTTCTTCTTGTTTAGTGGAGATAGTTTTTTTGTAGGGATAATCTTCGGCGCGACGCAGTTAGCCATTTTTGGTGCAATCGCTAGGTTGACTAACGGATTTCTTATATTTCAACATATTGCTATTCCTAATTGGGCTGCATTCAATGATGCCTTAGCACAAGGTGATAAAAAATGGGCCAGACATGCGTTTAAAAAAATGCTTTTTATTTCATTTTCAACTTCTATGGTAAGTGCATTAATTTTGTTGTTTTTTGGCCAAGAAATTATTACGTTATGGTTAGGCTCGAGTCTGCTCCCAGATCAATCATTACTAATTGCCTTCGCTTGTTGGTTAGTTCTTGCTAATTTGGGTTCGATAATAGGGTCTATAATGAACTCGAAAGTATTTTTGCGTCGCCAATTCAATTTCTATTTTGTGACTGTTGCAATTGCAATCGTGGGTAAAATGATGGCGGCACATTATGAAATATTAAGTCTTATTACATATTCAACTGTTGTAGCATATTTGTTTTTATATCTTTTGCCATCTTTTTTAATAATAACGAAGGAGTTGAAAGAGTAAGAATGTTTATGCATATTTATATTATTATACGAAATTTTCTCCAAAAAAAACTATTCCTAGGTGTAACTTTTCAGAGTTGCGTTGTAAATTTTTCTGAGTTTTTATTGTGAGGACGTTTCTATCCAATTTTCGTAGAAATTACTCTAGAATCTGGTTCCGCACGGCCGTTCCCCCAAAAGGGCGCGTGCATCTGAGTTACATTCTCCCAATAAACTATGGAATTAGTGGTTGGCTTGGTAGTCTGCTACAAAAATTTACTGGTGAAACAAGGACGTTCCATCAAAATCAAAATCACTTATCCATTATGATCAAAACAATTAATGACTTGGGTTTTGACGTGTGTTTGTCTGATAGGGAGTCCAAAAGAATTCACAAAGGAGACTTTGATTACTATATATTTACGAATTCTAAATTTATTAATGACAATCTAAGTGTGAAAAATACGATCTTCTATTCCTGTGAGCCATGTTCAGATCAAAGAGTTGCAGCGGAAAAAAGAGAAATCGAATTAGCAGCTAACACATGGGGTATTCGAAGAACATCTCTGAGAAGCGCCGATAATAATGACAGTATAGCAGCGAGAATGGCCCAGCATTCCATAGTAACAGGATATACTTGGAGTGCTGAAACATTTGATTTACCCCAAGAACAAGTTTCACAAATTCCGATAACAATACCTTATGCTAATTTAACCAATTGTAGATTATATCCGGCTAGATATAGCTCGAAATCGGTTGTTTGGATAGGGGCAGGTGGTTGGTTATTGAAAGGGTTCAATGACGTTTTGGAGTTAGCATCAGCCAACCCAGATTATAAATTTTATGTTATTGGTACCATCGAGCCTGTTATAGAAGAAAAAGATTTTGAGAAAAAAATTCCGAATTTAACATTTGTTGGATATTTGCAACCATGGTCTTCTGAGTTCCAGGCAATTATGGATGAATCATCTATTGCGCTATGCACGTCACGTTCTGAATCAGGGTATGGGTCAGGGTTAGCTTGTCTTATATATGGTTGTTACCCAATATTTAGTAAAGAGAGTAGTTTTCACAAAAAGGTAAGAGGAAGTGTTATTGGGCATAACGAAACACTTCTAGAAGTTTTTAAGCGGACACAAGAAATTGAACCTCATAAAAAAGCTGAGGCAGCACAAGAAAATGTAGAATTTGTTAGGCGTGCATACTCAAATTCCGCGTATGCTGAAGTTCTTAAAAGTATTTTGGAGCGACAGTTAAAATAGAAGTTTATTTATGGTGAAGATGTTAATCTTTTTAGGCTCAGTCTATCGGAAGTGTGAAATGGAGTGAGTGAATGTTTTTATCTCATTTGAGATAGGTTGATTTAATATAAATTAGCCATTATTAGACTACTGAGTCTTATGTGGTTAATTATTAAATTTAAAAATACTAAAAGATAGTCACGAAAGTATAAATTGAAGCTTCGTATAAATATGAGGCTGTTGATATAGAGAACGTTAAGATATTCGATTTATTATATAAAAAGGTACATAGAGGTTGTAATGAAAGGCAATAAACTAATAAAAATCATAAAAGATAATAAGTACATACGTGCAATATTATTTCCCGTTATATTGATACGGCGATATTTCATGGCGAGGAAGGATGTGTGGCAAGATGAAATCATAAGAAATATTGAAGAATTAATCGTTATAGATCCGATAATGAAATTGGAGGAGTTCAAAGGCACCTTTTCTATAAATCCACATTCGGATCTTTTTAAAACCATATTAAAAAGTAAACGTTATGAACCAAAGTTGGTTAAGTATTGTGAAAAATACATTAATCCTGAGCGTGATGTAATTGATATTGGTGCAAACATTGGATTTTATACAGTCCTGTTTTCAAAATTACTATTAGATAGAAAAGTGTTAGCAATTGAACCTACCCAAAATGCTCTTATAAAGTTAAGGCAGAATATTGAGCTTAATGAAGTGGGCAAAAATGTTGTTATATATGAAGGTGTAGTATCTGATACACGAGGTACGGCAGAAATAAAGACAATAATCGGAAAGGAAGAATACTCGAGTATGGGAGTAATGGATCATCCCTCAATTGCGAAAGAAACATACACTATTGAGAGTGTGATGAGTTCAACCTTAGATGAGCTTGTTGACTCTCTATCTATAGATCCTGGGTTTATAAAAATTGACGTGGAGGGTGCCGAAGCGTTGGTCTTCAAAGGTGCTAGTAAAACGTTACAGTTGAAGCGACCAGTAATACTCTCAAAATTAAATGATTATTTACTCAAACGAAACGGATCATCTGCAAGTGAAGTTATAAAGATGATAGAAGGGTATGATTATCAAGTAATAGATCCATTAAACCCAAGTATTCCAGCTGGAAAAAAAGCGTTCGGTGATATTTTATGTATTCCTAACGAAAATATAAATTAACACAGTACATATATCTTTATTATTAAGTAACAATGTTGTTAGTTTATTTTGGTTATTGCTACTGCAAAATAAATTATAGTCGACGAAGTATTTTGAAATCAGGAAAGCAGTTTGAAAGAAGAACTTTTGGTACAAAAAAGTGAGAGAAGAAATGATTTTGATAAGCCATTTATATCAGTAATTATAGCTGTTTATAACGGTGCTGATACAATGCGAAATTGTATTGATAGTGTTGTAAATCAAACCTATCAGAATAAAGAACTCATCATCATAGATGGCGGATCAACTGATGGTACTGAAGATATCCTCAAGGAAAATGCAGGGAATATTGCTTATTGGGAATCAAAAAAAGATCGGGGAATCGCTCATGCTTGGAATAAAGCTTTAGGTAAGGCTACGGGTGACTGGGTTATATTCATTGGTTCAGATGATAAGATCGCTAATGAAAATGTCTTTTCGGATATGTGCTCTCATTTGTCAGTTAATACCACTGCAGATGTTGTGTATGGAAAACTTATCTTTCGAGCTGAAGGTCGAAAAGATATTATTCTTGGCGGTGAATGGGATGAGAAAAAGTTTAGACGTCGTATGACCATACCGCACCCTGCAGCCTTTCAGAAGAGAAGTTGTTTCAACAAAGTTGGTACATTTGATGAATCATATCGAATTGCATTGGATTATGAACTTTTGCTTCGAGTACATGGCCTTAAGTGCAAGCATGTAAATAGTATTGTAACTATTATGGCGGCGAGTGGTTTAAGTAGTACTCAATATACGAAGTCACTATTTGAAGCATATAGGGCTCAACGTGCTCACGGAGTATTATCGCCTCCAGCAGCACTTATATGGCTTATATACTACAGTATTAAATCAAATTTAAATAAGAGTAGATGATGTGATGAGTACTATAAAGAATCAGTTTTATGAGACATTAGTTACCGATATGTCACGCAATAAGGGTAATTACAAAATATTAATGATACTTATTTTTCACCGTATTGCGAATGTTGCTTCACGGTTGCGTAAACAAAGTCGACTGTCATGGGTTGTAACAGTTCCTTATCTCGTTTTATACCGTTTCGTTACAGAGTGGCTTTTTCAATTGGATCTCCCTGCTGCTTTAACACTTGGCAAAGGAGTAATCATCGATCATGGTTATGCCCTGGTGTTAAATAAGAATGTAATAATAGGAAACTTTTGTAGGTTACGACATTCGACAACGATAGGTTGTAAATTACTAGATGGTGATTTACAGGGGCCATCACCAATAATTGGGAATTATGTTGATATCGGTGCGAATTGTGTAATCTTAGGAGCTATAAAAATTGGTGATCATGTCACGATTGGCGCGGGATCAGTTGTTGTTAAAGACGTGCCAAGTTATTCAGTTATTGTTGGGAATCCAGCAAGAGTTATTCGTAAAAATCCTATCGATGTATTGAAATGAAAATTCTCCATATAAATGTTCGCCTATTTGAGGGCGGGGCTGCGCAAGTAGCTAGAGATTTGCAAAATAGACAGATATTGGCTGGGAATGAGAGTCGTTTTCTATATGGCTATGGCTCTGGTGCGAAACCATCGAAGGGGCAATCATTAGTGTCAGGTGTTGCTGTACTGGGTAGCAGATGGCGTGTTGGAATGAATTTCGTTCTTCATTCAATATTGGGTGTTGATCTGCTTCCCCCAGGTCCTCGTGAGGCACGCCTTTTGCGGGAGTCTCTGCTTTGGGCTGACGTTATTCACCTCCACGCAATTCATAGTTATTTTTTACCCTTCGAGTGGTTTGTGCAAGAGTTGATACGATCACATAAACCTGTAGTGTGGACGCTTCATGATTTCTGGCCAATCACAGGTCGCTGTGCTTCTTTGGAAGATTGTGATGGGTGGTTAACGGGCTGTGGCAGTTGCCAAGGTCGACGCAACTATCCGTCATCTCATTTTGATTTATCTAGATCTATGTTTATAAAAAAACATGCTGGTATCTTTAGACTTTTACCACAGCTACATTTCATTGCCCCGAGTAAATTTGTGTATGATCTTGTAAAAGTAGCATATCCAGAAGTGAAAATTGATCTTATATCAAATAGTGTGGATCTTGTATTTGAGAGAGCGGTTGAATCACTTGATAAGAAAATCAAAATTACGGATCAAAAATGTAATAATTCAGTGAAAATATTGGTTGTTGCTAACGATCTCTCAGATAAGACTAAAGTAGATAGAGGTCTTATTGAAAAAATAATAGCCTTACCTAATGTTCGTTTGACGACTGTAGGCAGTAACTCACCTTTTCATTCAAAAAATATAGAAAATAAAGGGGTTATAGTGTCACGTCTAGAGTATGCGGCTGTACTTGCCGCCGCTGATGCGCTCTTGTTTACATCAAGAAAAGATACATTTGGTCTAGTAATGGCAGAGGCTTTATTTTGTGGAACGCCAGTACTAGCAGTAAATAGTCCTGCTGCAATAGAGGTATTAGGAATGATAGGTAGTCGTCCATGTAATGATGAATATGAGTTTGTTTCGTCTTGTAAATCACCATATGAACTTGGTCCATTTGCTGGTATATCTCGTGAAAAACTGCAGAAAACTGCAGTAAAAAAATATGAAGGTAAGCGGATGGTAAATGAATATGTGGCTGTTTATGATAAAAGCATTAACCCATGATACGAGCAGTACATTTTTTAATTCTTCTAATGATGATGTTGCCGAATATATTTAGTAGTGCATTGATAGCGCCAGATTTATTCACTTATCGAGTTCCTTTATATATTATAGGAATATTAGTACTTGTTGTTGTTTCACCTTTAACATGGCATCGATTTCTTTTGTTGCCCACTACTCTGATAGGTTTATTTACTGTGGGTACTTTTATTAATTTAGTACTTGGTCATTACAGTGAGGTAGCAGTAAGTTTACGACAACTAATAGTATTTAGCTCGCTCTTTTTTTGCTCGTATGTTGGTTATATGACAGTTGTTTTTGGTAAGCGATGGAATGTGAATGTTATTCAATTAGCTCTCCATATACATTTGATACTTTTTATTTACGGGATCTACACTTATATCGCGCAGGTATATTCTCTGCCAGAAATTTTATACTTTCTACGGCCTTCACCTGTATTGAATGAATCTGATGTCGAGTATCTAAATATTTATTCTGGTTGGGCTGGTTCATACAGGGCTTACTCGATATGGTTCGAGCCATCGTTTAGTTCTATAGTCCTTGCGGTTACCTTACCACTTCTGTTTATAAATAAAAATAGACGCTATGTGTGGTTTTTTCTTATAGTTACCTGTGTATATACGTATTTAACCTACTCTAGAGCAGCATGGCTTATTTATATTTTATTTTTCGGGATTGCATTAAGCTCTAGAGCTATTAAGCGATTATTCAATAATAAAATGGGGATATTTACTATTATTGTTATTACTACTGTTGTAGGTATTGCTTTGCAAGCTATGATTATAAATATGAACCCTGATATATCGTCAGTTATTCGATTAAAAACGGTAATTCTAGGAGCTATAGAGGCTTTTGAGAATCTTATCACTGGAACAGGTAGTGCTGAATTATTAATTGCCGGGCCTTATGGTAATGTACATATTCATAACGCATTTGTTGGAATGTTTCATTGGTTAGGATTGTTTGGTTTAATAATTATGATTTTGCCATTCATTAATATAGCCAAACATTCGCTACCAGAGCATAGCAATTTAGTTGTGTCATTTTGTATTCTTACCGCTTCTGCTTTTGTATTCGGCGGTGGTTTGCACTCATTGCCAACATTTTGGTATTTTCTAGGGTTTTATAGCGCAATCACCCGCCAAGAAACTCGAAGTGTTGTTTAAAGAAAATTTTTACTACAGTAAATATAATGATTATTCTTATTTGATAAAAATGCATGAGCCAACTTCTGAACAGAAATTCGCGGGTTTTGAATAGTTTGTAATTGATGGAGGATCGGCTGATGGCACAATAGACTTTTGAGGAATGATAATGAATGTTGTTGGTGTAGTATTCTAGATAAAGACATATATAATGTGACGAACAAAGGTGTATTTTAGTGAAGATAACTATTTATTATTTCTTGATGCTGAGTATTTATTGTTTTATGTTAATGTGGGGGGGGTAAATAACACTCGATATTTTTTTGATTTATATGTATAGTATTGAAGCCAATAGAAGTTGTCTTATACTACAATCACGAGCATAAAATATTTATTTACGCTTTAATGAAAGGGTGTTTTATTTTGAAAGATAATTTTTTTGTTTGAAGATCACAGGACCCTTTGAATCTATTTTAAATGCCATGGCAATAATTAACATTACCGGGCTAATCAGGATCAAGATGATAGTTGCTAATACAATATCCTCTATTGTTTTTATGGCTGCATATAATGTCATATTCGCACCATATTAACTGTATTTCATATTGCACCTTAAACAGGCGCATAGCATCAATAAACTAGACTAACTCTTTTATTTTGCATGCCAATTTCTTTATGAAATTTCTTTCTGTATTGTTTCTGCTGCTCTCTTTAGAATCATGAGCTAATTATCTGTTCATTTATTATTTTGGACTGCTGTCTCTAGTACTATTTTCATGGCTAGTTGTTTTATTCGTAAAAACAAAGAATAGATATGTAAAGAGTTATATTATTCTTTATTTACTATCAATAAGTGCAACACGAGCTGTATTTTCAATAGATATAATTTTTTTACTTGTGGTATTTCCACTATATACAATATCGATTCTTAATCAGAATAAATGTAAGGAATAGTATGAAGACATCAATGTTTACCATTATTACAGTTGTTAAAAATGATCTAAACGGCTTAAAAAAAACACAGAATTCTATTGCTTCACAAACAAAAAGTAGCTATGAATGGATTGTTATAGATGGAAATTCTACGGACTCTACCAAGGGTTATGTATTAAATAGACTTAAAGATAACAAGTGTATATCTGAGAATGATAACGGTATTTATGATGCCATGAATAAAGGAATAGGTATGTCTACAGGTGAGTATGTGGTTTTTTTAAATGCCGGCGATACGTTTTCAAACACACAAGTATTGAGTGACATAGGAGACATTATTCATCACAGTGAACATTATGATATAATTTTTTGTGGTGCAAACCTGAAATTTAATAGCAAGTCTCACTATCGAGGAGTAAGAAAGATTGAACAATACATTTGGCATGGATTGCCAGCCAATCATCAAGCAACTTTCTTCAAATTATCGGCTATAGTTAATAATCGTTACAGTGATGAATACAAATTAAGTGGAGATTATTATATTGTTTCAAAATTGTATATGTCCAAGGCACTATGTGCTTACCATGATAAGCCGATTGTTAATTTTAGCATGGGTGGATTTTCTTATCAGAATCCCCTTCTCGCATTGAAAGAGGCTTATTTAATACAGAAAAATGTACTAAAAACATCTCTATTTCTTCGTCTATTGAGCGCATCCAGAAGGATTTTAGCTCATGTAATCGTTAAGTATCTATACATATAAATATCTATTAATTATGATTAAAAATAAAATAATAAAGCTAATATTTCTACTTAGAATTTCACTATATCGTAACGCTCTAAAATATCAAGTTGGTGCTGCCATAGAGCATCAAAATCTATTAAAATCCCTTAATTTCAAAACAATAGTAGATGTTGGTGCCAACAAAGGGCAATTTGCTTTAATGTCGAGATATTGTTTCTCAGATGCCAGGATTGTTTCATTTGAACCCCTGTCTGCACCCGCAAAAATATTTAGTAAAGTATTTAAAAATGATAAAGACACTACATTATACAATGTAGCTATTGGCCCTAAAGAAGAAGAAGCTATCATACACATCTCTAAAAGCGATGATTCGTCATCATTGTTGCCCATTTCAGATTTACAAGAAGAAATATTTCCGGGCACCGGCGTGGCTGGGATTTCAACTGTGAATGTTGCTCCACTTGATGCATTCCTAAGTAAGGCAGATATTAAACCACCAGCATTACTGAAATTAGATGTGCAAGGGTTTGAGCTAGATGCCCTTATAGGCTGCGAGCCATTGCTTTCCTCATTTGACTCAATATATTGTGAGTGTTCTTTTGTAGAGTTATATTCCGGTCAGAAAATGGCGTCTGATATTATAGCGTGGCTGCATAAGCGTGGTTTTATCTTAGATGGCGCCTACAATATGTCTTACGATGACAAGGGTCAGGCCATACAAGCAGACTTTATGTTTAAAAGTAATTTAGAATAAGCTGTATTTTTCTCACCATAAAGTGAAGATTCTATTGATTTCTACGAATTATTCTCCAGAGCTCACTGGTGTTGGGAAATATTCTGGTGAAATGATAAGTTGGTTAGCAGAGCGAGGTCATGAGGTTAGGGTGGTTTGTGCTCCACCCTACTATCCGCAGTGGAGGGTTGGAAAAGGCTATTCATCGTGGAAGTTTCAAATAGAAAATAGCCTTAATAAAAAAGTATATCGCTGCCCACTTTGGGTGCCTGCTAAGCCTTCTGGGTTAAAGCGCCTTATCCATCTAGCATCTTTTGCATTTTCAAGTTTACCCATTGTTTTGAGACAAATCATATGGAGGCCTGCTGTTGTGATTTGTGTAGAGCCTCCATTGTTCAATAGTTTTGGTGCGATTATTGCGGGCAAATTATCTGGCGCTAAATCTATCTTGCACATCCAAGATTTTGAGGTGGATGCCGCTTTTGAGCTTAGCATTGTGAGGGTTAAGTGGTTAAAACACTTTGTTTATGGCGTAGAGCGTTTTTTAATGAATAGGTTTGATAAAGTGTCAACCATTTCAGAAGCTATGCTTGAAAAACTTAATAAAAAAAGCGTAGATCCTGTGAGACAAATATTCCTCCCTAACTGGGTAGATATTACATCCATCTACCCATTAGAGACGGTATCCAATTATCGAACTGAGTTAAGTATTTCACCTAATAAGATAGTCGCTCTTTATTCAGGAAATATGGGGGAAAAGCAAGGGTTAGAGATTGTTATTCAGGCTGCAAAAGAACTAGAAAGTGAGAATATACAATTTATCATGTGTGGATCTGGGGCTGCCTTGGAAAGGTTGAGGGTTTTAGCTATGGACTTAAAAAATATACTTTGGCTGCCTCTGCAGCCCCTTGAAAGGTTGAACGATTTTTTAAATGTTGCTGATATTCATCTATTGCCACAGCAGGCTGGTGCAGCCGATTTAGTTATGCCTTCTAAATTAACAGGTATGCTTGCTTCAGGGAGGCCAATTATTGCAACTGCAGATATTGATACGCAAGTTGAAAAAGTAGTTAGAGAGTGTGGGGTAGTTGTTGCACCAGGAGATAGCGCAGAATTTTTACAGTCCATCAAGATGCTATCAGAGAATGTTGAGCTGCGAGATAATTTAGGCGTTAAAGCTAGAGAATATGCGAATAATAATTTGCAATATGAGGTTATTATGAAAAAGTTTGAGAAGGAATTATTGGAGTTGGTAAGATGAAATTATTAGTAGTGGGTGGTGCAGGCTATATAGGCTCGCACACGCCTTGGCTTTTGATAAGTTAATTGGTTTAAATGATTGCGGAGCCTTGTCATATAACCTTGGCAATAGTTCTGGTTTTTCAGTGCAACAAGTGATTGATGTAGTGCAAACCGTAGTAAGTAAAGATGGATACTCTGTGACAGTGGAAGATGGAGAGCGTAGGGCGGGTGATCCTGCCACACTTGTAGCTGATGCAGCTAAAGTAAAAGTTGAACTAGGCTGGTAGCCTGAGTATGATGATCTGGAAGTGATTGTTAGTCATGCCTGGGGATGGGAAAAGAAACTGGCAAATATTAATTAATGGCTAATTTCTAATAAGTATTTTTACTACTAAAACCCTTCCACATTGTTATAAAGATGATTTTTATATCAAACCATAGCGTCCATCTGTTAATATATTTTAGGTCCATATTTATTCTTTTCTTCATTTTGTCCAGCGTATCAGTTTCTCCTCGCCAGCCATTAATTTGAGCTAGCCCTGTAATGCCTGGTTTAACTAGAAACCTTTGGCTATATTCAGGGATTAGCTTGCCGTACTCTAAATCATGCGCTACAGCGTGAGGCCTAGGGCCGACAATACTCATTGTGCCCTGGATAACGTTTATAAATTGGGGCAGTTCGTCTAGACTGGTCTTTCTTAAAAATTTACCAACAGAGGTTGTGCGAGGGTCATTCTTGCTTGCTTGTTTAACAGCCGATTCATTATCTTGTGTTGTCATTGATCGAAATTTATAAACAATGATTTCTGTATTGTTAATTCCGCCACGTTTTTGTTTAAAGATCACAGGGCCCTTTGAATCTATTTTAATTGCCATGGCAATAATTAACATTACTGGGCTAATCAGGATTAAGATGATAGTTGCAACTACAATATCCTCTGTTCTTTTTATGGCTGTATATAGTGTCATGACGTGCCATATTAACTATATTTCATATTGCACCTTAAACAGGCGCATAGCAACAATAAACTAGACTAAATCTTTTATTTTGTATGCTGTTTTTATGAAATTTCTTTCTGTATTGTTTCTGCTGTTCTCTTTAGAGTCATGGGCTAATGAGGCAGATCAAAAATCGAAATATTTAGATTTATCAATAGCAAGTAATGTGCTTGATGAAGTGATTACAGACATTCAAGAT
>Ga0233442_1001886_pt1 | contig 14855 bp, 18 predicted proteins | sample SI_123_September_3_FD_182789 | JGI IMG/M metagenome (GOLD analysis project Ga0233442, IMG submission 182789) | Seawater microbial communities from Saanich Inlet, British Columbia, Canada - SI_123_September2016_150_MG | ecosystem: Environmental > Aquatic > Marine > Inlet | place: Canada: British... | reverse complement strand
CTAGAGGTAGTCACCCAACACAGAAGCCTATTGAATTACTTGAATACTTAATTAAGAGTCACACCAACGAAAATGAAATAGTCTTAGACTTTACTATGGGCAGTGGAACTACAGGTGTTGCTTGTAAGAATCTAAATAGAAACTTCATTGGTATTGAACTAGACAGCAACTATTTTGAAATAGCCGATAGTCGTATAAATGCAAAATGATAAAAGACGTAGGCGTTCTTGACCACCAAAGAGATTTCATTAATAGCACTAACCCAACAACTGGATTAGTTGCTGGATTTGGTGCTGGAAAGTCTTATGCTGGTACGCTAAAGACAATCATTAAGAAGTTACAATATCCAACGATTAAGGTTGCCTATTACTTGCCTAACTATCCATTGATACGTGATATTGCTTTCGAGAAATTCCCAGAGATGTGTAATGATTTAGGCTTACATTATCAACTTAATAAATCAGATAAAGAGTTATTAATCAAAGACTTCGGTACGATTATCTTTCGTAATATGTCAGAGCCAGAGATGATTGTTGGTTATGAAGTTGGCTATTCATTGATTGATGAGTGTGATGTAATGCCTAAGCATAAGATGGATAAGGCGTTCAAACAGATATTGGCTCGTAATCGTGCTAAGTTGCCAGACGGTAAGCCTAATCAAGTGGACTTGGTAGGTACGCCAGAGGGATACCGTTTTGCTTATAATTTGCTTGTTGCTAATAAGCCAGACAATTACCGCTTAATCAAAGCAAGAACGATGGACAATCCACATCTACCGCCAGACTACATTGATACTTTAAAAGCCACCTATGACGAGAAATTGCTTCAACAGTATTTGCTTGGTGAGTTTATTAATGTTAATGGCAGTGCCGTTTATCATCAGTTTGATCGTGATGTCCACGTTTGCGATAATATCGCTATTAATCCAAGCCTACCGTTAATCATATCATTTGACTTTAATATCAATCCATACAACGCAATCTATTTGATTCAAGTGATAGATGGCAAGGTAACAGTTATTGATAATGCGATTATTAAAGGTAAGCCATTAGTTGATTCGCTTGATTATTTAAAGAGTAAGTTTGCTAATCTTGGTGCTGCGTTAATGAGTGCTACAATATATGGTGATGCTGCTGGAAAGGCAAGGTCGCAAGGCACGGCACAAACCAACTACGACTTGATTAAGAACGCTGGTTTCCATAAGATGAAGATTAAAACAGCAAACCCAAGAGTACAAGACCGCAATAATGCTTTCAATTCTCTATTGCGAAATGGTAACGGTGATGTTAATATAGCGATATGTTCGCGTAATCAAGAATTAATTACTGATTTAGAGCAGATGTCATACAATGATAAGGGCGAAGTTGACAAGTCAAACCAAGACTTAACCCACTCGGTGGATTCGGTGGGTTACTATATTGAATATGAACACGGCTTACATAAGACCGAAGTTCGCAACATTAGGATGAGAGTTGGATGATAATTAACAAACACCCACGCAATGACATTAGAAGCACAATCAATAGCAATGGCTCACGATTAGCTAAATTCAGTAAGCGTTATCAAATGTATAACGACAATTACAATGACCAAGTTGTATCTAAATTAGGTCAAATCTATAGGGCATTTGCTCAATTAAAATTAGACGTTCAAATTAACGACAACAACAACATTTATAAGCAAGTAGTTAATGCTGTTTCTAATGTGTACAGTTTTGGCGTTAATAGAACATTTGAATCAGATGATGCTCAAGAATTGTACAATGAGTTGCGCATTGACAAGACAATGGCTCAAGCAAATAAGTATATGAACGCCTTTAATGACGTGCTGGTACAAGTTAGCTGGGATGGCAAGAAAGAGCAGCCAAAGGTAATGCTAAGGCTTCCACATTTAACCGAGGTTGGTTATTCTCAAGGTGATGTTGAATGGGTGGCATACTTTGTTGAGATGGTAGGAAAAGACCAGAAAACGGAACGCTGGGCGTATTGGAGTAATGAAGAACATTATTACATTGACAAACAATCTGGTGAAGATAAGATTGTAGCGGTTGAAGATAATGAAGAAATGGTTAATCCATTTGGTGTATTGCCTTTCGTGTATCTACATAACGGTTGGAGAGATGAATCTTTCTGGGATTCTTACACGGGTGATGATTTAACTGGTGGTACAATTGATATGGCAGTTCATCTGACGTTTTTGAATCACATCATCAAGACACAATCATTCAAACAATTAGTTGGTAAAGGTGACAACGTGGGTGAATTGCTCGGACAAGTATTAGACCCATTATCAATCTTAACATTGACTGGACAAAATACAGAGATTAGCGTTTTAGACTTACAGTCAAACTATGAACAACTTCATAGAGTAGCGCAAGACTTAGCAAACAACCTAGCGATTAGCTACGGTGTATCACCATCTCAATTTAGAATGACTAGCCAAGCATCATCTGGCTTTGCTTTACAGATGGAGAACCTCAAACTTGATAGATTCACATTAGAGCAACAAGCAGACTTTAAAGTTTATGAAAAAGAGTTATTCACATTGATTGGTCAAGTATCTGAATATTATGGCAAGGCTGTTAATGGAGAAATGACTGTTGATTTTGTTGAGCCTAACTACCCAGCAAGTGAAACTGAGCAATTAACTATTGACCAGCAAAGTATTGACTTGGGTCTTAGTTCACCGCACAAAGTATTGATGCGTAATAATCCAGACTTAACTGAAGAAGATGCTCGTGTTGATGTTGATGATAATATTAATGCTCGTAATGATATGCTTAACAAGGTTAAAACTGGTGGCTCTCTGAACGATACAATGGCTGCTTTAGGTCTAAATGCCAACGCTTGATGCCATATACAATCAATCTCAAAGCGAGGTTGATGCTTTTATACGTCAGTTTGATGGCGAGATGGAAAAAGTATTTGAGCGTGTTAGACGAATTGCCAATGCTCAACTTGCTGGATTAAGCCAAGACGATATATTGAAATATGAATTTGTTTGGCGTAAGTCGTTACAAGATGCTGGATATTATGTTTTAGTTAATGATTTGATTGATACGCAATTTGATTCAATCTATTCTGGAACATTACAAGCATTTGAAGCGGGTGGTTTAAAGACTGCCTTTACTGCTGATGATGCTACTAAGATTCAGATATTAAAGCAGATGAAGCGTGATTTCTTTATTCGCCTTGGTGATGATGTTGGCTTGAGTGTTAAGCGTGAGTTATACAAGTATGCTATATCTGATGCTTCGGTTGTTGATATGACTGCTGGTATTGCTCAAACATTAGAGGGTTCTAACCTTGCCAAGTATTCACAGACTTATGCCAGAACAGCGATTAAAGAGTTTCAACAAGAAGTGATTGATTTACGTGCTGCTGATATTAAAGATGGCGTTTGGGTTTACGTGGGCGTTAATGATGGTCGAACCAGAGATTTTTGTCGCAATGTATTAAAGCGCAATAGGTTTTATGATGATAGTCGTAAGAACCGCATAGAAAACGACCAAGATAGGGCATACAACTGCCGTCATAGGTTCTATAAGATGGATAAACAAGAAGCCGAAGCAAATGGGTATAAGGGTAACTAAACAGCCAAACTGGGGCAAATACAAGAAGCGGTTGAAAAATACTGGCGATGCTCTATATTCGGTTTCTGAAAGTATTATTGTTGGTATTATTAATCGTACTCAATCTGGTAAGGATAAAAACAAGAAAGGCTTTAAAGGATATTCAAAGGGATACGGCAAGACTGGTACTGTTAATTTAACTGATACTGGCACAATGCTACACGCTATTAATCGTAAAAAGATAAAAGGTGGTGTTAAGCTATATTTCCCAAATACAAATGAAAATAAAAAGGCACACGGCAATCAAGTAAAATATGGGCGTAAGTTCTTTGGACTTGATAAGACACAAAAAGAATTAATAAAACGCAAACTTGGTAAATTTATTGTAAAAACAAAGAGTTAGTGTTATTATGAAAACAACTTTTATATAAAAGAGGTAAATGTTATGGCTGACGAGCATACAAACGGCACAGACGAAACTCCTAAGTCTGAAAATGAGGTGGTGTTATCACAATCAAAACTTGATAAACTGATTGATAAAGGTTTTAGCAAGGGTGCAAACCGAGCAAAGTCTGAATTAGCAGAACAATTAGGTGTTGATTCAATTGAACAAGCACGAGAGTTAATTAATGCGAAACGTGAAAACGATGAAGCTAATAAGTCCGATTTGGATAAGGCAGCAGAGTTAATCAATACGCTTAATGGAACAATCAAAGGCTTGGAAGCAAACAACAATGAGATTAAGGCTGATATGGCTGTTCAAAAGGTTGTAAGCGAAAATGGTATCAAGGATGCTGATTACTTCAAACATTTATTAGCACAAGCAAGTGCTGTTGATGACTTTGACCAATCAGCATTCATTGAACAATTAAAAGGTGATAAACCTTACTTATTTTCTGGTGGTGATACACAACCAAAGAGAGTAGATGCGACTTCTAACCGAGCATCATTAGATGTTGGTGAACGAGTTAAGTCTGCTAAAACTATGGCTGAGTTATACGCACTCCAGAATGAATTATAAATAATTTCTTAGGAGAAATAAAATGGCTGTAAATACTAAAACGCTTTTATCAGATTCAGTTGTAGATTTGATGAATCAAGCGGTTATCGTTTCTGGTAACTCTTACAATAAAATTGATGCTTACACTACTATTCGTCAAGACGATATGGCATCTTCAATCGCATTCACCGTGTTCTCACGTATGTCTGCTGCGACAACTCCATTAACTGATGGTACTGAAGCGGGTTCAACTACTATGACTGATACTAAGGTATCTTTGACTATGGCTGAATACGGTGCTGTAATCACTTCAACTAGCTTGGCTAATATTGCTACTGCTGGTAAAGCTGACTTAGCATCTGCTGAATTAGTTGGTGTAAACCTTGGTGAAACAACTGACAAGTTAGGTCTTGCTGCTGTGGAAGCTGGTACTAATACTATCGCTGCTGACACTGCTGGTACTTTAGATAACCTTGACTTACGTGAAGCATATACTGCTTTAGCTAATGCTGGTATCGCTAAGTTCCCAGATGGTCGTTACGTTGCTTTCGTTAATCCATCACAAGTATCTGACATTAAAGGTGATTACATTACTATCGCTCAAAACACGGACATTGGTCAAGCGACTTCTGGAATTGTTGGTGCTTTAGAGGGTTTCACTATCGTTGAAGATTCTAATGTTACTGCTGGTACTGTTGTTTGTTTCGGTATGAACGCACTTGGTAAAGCTGTTGCTCTATCTCCACAGTTACGTGTTGTTGAGGGTTCAGATAACCTTGGTCGTACTGTGAATGTTGGTTGGTATGGTGTAATGAAATACGGTGTAATTGACCAGAACGCACTTCGCGTACTTACTGGAGTTTAATCAATGAGCAAGGTAGCTAAAAAAGCAGTAGCTAAAAAAGCTACTAAGCATCAATTGAAAGCACTTTGTGATGGCTCACACGGCATTGATGGTGGTATCTATACCTTTAAAAGTGGTGATACTGTTACTGTATCTAAGAAAGGACATTACGACTCTATGAAAGAGTTGGCGTGTTTTAGCGAGGTATAACAATGGCGTGGGTGCTTAAAAATGCAGATATTATAGCGGCACTACCAATACTGGCTGACCACTACGAAAAGGCTGATTCTGGCTCAACTACAACACTTGTTTCTGGTCGTTTAACTGACCTTGTACAAGCAGAGATAGTTGGTGCTACTATTGGCTTTATTACTGGTGATAACGCTGGTGTTGATGCGACTGTTACTTCATACACTGATTCAACTGGTACATTCGGTTTCGGTGCGGTATCTAATGCGGTGGATTCATCTACTGGGTTTGGTATCGTTTATCTTGATTACACAACTTATATTGATCGTGCTTATGACATTATCAAGAACGAATTGCGTAATAGAGGGTTAGACATTGATTTATTCTTAACAACTGCTCAAGTGAAAGAACTTCATTTGACCAAGTGTTTAGAGTTGATCTGTATGGCTAAACGTCAAGATGCTGATACTGATGATATTTATCACGAATCTTACTTAGTCTTTAAGGAAAACTACGAAAGTGAGTTGACCACTATAAAGGCTGATTATGATACTGATGAAGATGGTACGATTGAAGAAGCGGAAAAGAAGCAATCTAATCAAGTGGTATTGACAAAATGATAACGCTGTTAAAAACAAAAGGCTATAAATTGACAAGGAACGACACGCTTAATAATCGTGAGTTCAGAGAGTTAGACAAATCTGTTGAAATAAATGAAGATTTATCAATGTTTGGACGTGCTGTTTACAACACTAACGAAATATTTGAGTTGTTTTTGAGTGATAAAACATTTACTGACAAAAAGATTCATTCTATTTTAGATGATGGGCGCACAACTGGTTTCAGAGATTTTTATATTGAAACTGGTTATGTTGACCCAGACTACACAATTGATTTGCGTGGCTATGATGAACTTACGGCTAATGTTGAAAGACAAGAGCGCGGGTTTCTGATTACATTTACAACAATAAAACAAGGAGTTTAATATGGCTATTAAAGGACACGAGGGAAGTGTAACAGTTGCTTCTGGTGCTATGGGTAATGCGAAAGCGTTTTCTTTAGACATCAATCAAGAAACTGTTGATACTACTGATTTTGGTTCAAATGGTTGGAAAGAGTCTGTAGCAACTTTAAATAGTTGGTCTGGTTCTATTACAGCAATCTTTGATGCAAGTGGTACTGCTGAAGGTGCTTTACAAACTGGCTTAACTGCTGGTAGTACAGTTGCTTTAGATTTACAACTTGGCGGTGGAACTGGCTCATACGATAAGTATAGTGGTTCAGCAAACATTACAAGTCAAAGTGTTACAAATGATGTTAATGGTATTGTGGAAGTTACTTTCAATTTTGAAGGTACTGGCGCACTAACAATAGCGTAATTTTAAGGGGATTAAGTTCCCCTTTTTTTATTTAGAAACTATGAATAAATTATTAAAAGCATTAGAAAAAGAAGGTACTGATATTCGCTCTGCTGATATGGTAGTTGGTGGAAAACTTCATCACGTCTATTACCGTGTTATGTCTGGGCAAGACCACGACAACGCATTAGAATTATCTAAGAAAGTTAAAACAGTAAAAGAAGCCGATGGTTCAACTACTGATTTGACATATTATGATGATGGGTTATTGAGAGCGCATATTATCTACTTTCAGCTACTTACAAAAGAGGGCGAACGTGTTTTTAATGATTTAGTCAAAGTTCAATGGATTAAAGATACTATCACCTATGAATCATCAAGCTATTTATCGGCTTTGATGGGTTTAAAGTCTGTATCTGATATTATTGAAGAACAACAAGAAGCGTTAAAAAAGATGAATGGCTAAAGGCTAAGGCGTTTCTTGCTTTTGAACTTAATAAGTCCATCTCTGAAATTAACTCATTGCCAATGTCTGAAATTGGTACACTACTAGCATATAAGATTAACGCTAATAAAGAGGTAGATAATGGCAACTGAAAAGATTGAAATTGAGATTATTGCTAAAGGCAAACCAGCTGAGAAAGCAATTCAAGGCGTTGAAAGAAAGACTAAAGACCTAGGCACACAAAGTAAGCAAACTGGAAAAGAAGTTGATGGTGTTTTAACTCGTATGAGAGCAGGTTGGATTGCTGTTGGCGCTTCAGTTGTTAAGGCTGTATCAGAAGCAGCTAAGTTTGAACGTGCTTCTATTGGTCTATCGGCTTCACAAAAGCGTTGGGCGCAAGAAGTATCATTAGCAACCGACATTCAAGCTGAACAAGTTGCTGGCTTCTTAAAGTCTGCTCAAACTGCTGGATTAGCAGAAGAACAGATGAAAGATTTAGCCAAGCAATCTATTGCCCTTGGTTACGCATTCCCACACGAAAACGCTGAAACATTAAACGACAATATGATTATGCTTGCCCAAACTGGTGAAGCACAAGGTTTTGTTGTTGATATTCTTGAACAGAAATATACCGCTCTTGGTGAAGATATTAATAACCTTGATTTAAAGACTAAATCTTGGTCTGAAAAGATGGCTCTTGTTGGTGAGGTTGCTGAGAAATCACAAGCACAAATGGACGCTTCTAAATATAAAGACTTAAACAAAGTTATTGGCACTATGGATAAGGCATTCACAGATGTTGGTCATAGCCTTGTTGTTCTTGGTAGTGAAAGTGGTGGTTTTGGTCTTGTTACAAATGTTTTAAATACGTTCTCACTTGCCTTACAATTTGTTACTGCTGGCGTTACTTCATTAACAAAGGATATTCCAAAGTTATTTGAAGCGCTTGGTTTATGGACTGATAAACAAGCCAAGTTAGTTGATGGTACTGACAAACAAAAAACCGCTGAAGAACAGTTGAGTTACGCATTACAGCAGAAGAAAGACATAATGGCGTCAATACATATATTGACTGGTTCTGCCTTAGAGGGTGCTAAAAAACAACTTAAAATGCTTGACAAGCAAATTGCGAGTATTAAAAAACACGGTGATGCTCTTGAAGAATCAAGACAGCAAATAAACAAAAGCAAGCAAGCCCACGCCGATGCTAAGGCTCAAGAAGTTGCCGATGCCAATAGTGCTTGGGGCAAGATGAAGAAAGGCTTTGGCGATTACGTTAAAGATGTTAATAACAAAGCGGTTACTTTAAGACAAACTGGTGCTAAAGTTGCTCAAGGTATGGAAGATGCCTTTGTTAATATGGCTATGGGCGTTAAGACTTCTTTCAAAGATATGGCTCGTGCCGTTATTGCCGACCTAATTAGAATCCAAGCAAGAGAGGCTATTGTTGGTTTGATTGGTAGATTAGGGTTTCATACTGGTACTGCTGAAGTTAAACATACTGGCGGTGCTATTGGTAAATCAAGAATTCCATCATTCCATACTGGCGTTAGAAGCGATGAACGATTAGCTAAACTACAAGTCGGTGAAGCGGTTATTAATCGTGGTGGTGCTGCTAAAAATAGAGATGCTATTGATGCAATGAACAAAGGTTATTCTGTTGGCGGTCAAGGCGGTCAAGTTACAACTGCTGAGATTAACTTTAATGTACAAGCTATTGATGCTTCTTCGTTTAATAGCTATCTTGTTAATAATCGTGGCACTATTGAGGGCATCATTAACGCATCATTAACATCTAACGGTTCTGTTAGACGTACTATTAAACAGGTCGTTTAAATGGCATTACCAAATTTATCGGGTTATCTTCTTTATGGACACAGCCACGTTCAAATAGAAGAATGGACTAAACAAGGAAGCGCAGTACAGTTTAATTCTGGAAAGAGTCAACGGATAGTTAGCAATACATTACCAGCTATTGAAATGACTATTAGCTATAAAAACATTCCACACTCAACCTATGTTGTTATTAGAAACATATACCAAACTAATCATTCCAATACATTTGAATTAAATCAGACTGGGCAGGAGGTTTTACAATTAATCGACCCAAGACGTGACCATTTGGGTGTGGCTAATACGAGTGTTTGGGCATTTAAAGAGTTTAAATTTAAGGTTGGTTCTGATGTTAAATATTCTGGAACGATTAAACTAATCAGTTCTGTATTTTTTGACTTTACAGAGTATCAGTCTGCTTTTACTCAAGCATCTACTTATTCGCCAGTAACTTCAACTAATACAACATTCACGTCTTTACTGACAAATTATGCTCAACCCTATCAAGTTGATTATGAATATGTAAATAACTCTATATTCTCAAATATCGGACAATCAGCGCGTCATATTAAGGACAAAGGTGGATTGCGTAAGAAGTGGTCATTATCTTGGATATTACAACAGTCTGATTTTCTTGAATTGTTAAAATACTATCGCCAACGTGGTGGTATTATGAGTAAGTTCGGTATGCCAGAACTTGGGTATGGAACTTCAGATACAACCGATGCTATATTTATGACTGATTCATTTAAGTATGACAAGCGTGTTGATGGTCTATATACTTGTAAAGCAGACATAGTTGAGGTGTTATAGTGAGTAAAACAATAACAAATAGTGTTCGTTCAGATGACCAATTAGCAATTCTACATCTGTTTGAGTTTCATATGGATAAAGACTTAGACGGTACTGTTGGAGAGGTTGGCGAGATATTGTATTTTACAGATCACGATATATTTGTAACCGATGGCACTAATGAATATACACCGTTAGCTATATCATTTGACAGACTCGTTGAAGATTTCTCAATGGCATCTGATTCTATTAATGTATCAATTGATAATATTAATGGTGCATTGACTACAGAAGCGTTAGCGTCTGAATGGCGTAACAATCCAGCTAAAATAACAAGAATTATATATACACCACCATCGCAAACGCTGGATAGCGTTAATTATGATTATGGTTTAGTTCATTATGAAGCAGCGACTACTTATCCAAGGCTTGATATTAGTTCGGTTGTAAAAGACACTTATGTTATGTTTGATGGTTTAATTGATTCATTTAATGCCACATCTCAAGCGTTAAATGGCTCTCTTACGACACAGTTTGCTCATTGGGCGAAGCCATACCCATCAAGAACTTATAACCAGAATGAATTTACATCAATTGTTAATGCTATTGTTGATGTTGTTTATTGGGGTAGACAAGAAACTGTTTAATGAATAATTGCTTTACAACCGCTTATAAATATCTTGACTTGCGCTATTCTTTGCCACAGTCTTGGAAAGGTTGGACGGTTGAAGATATGGATAAATTTGTCAAAGATGAAAAGAAGTTTTTAAGTAGAAAAGACCATATCGCATTCTTTAGAAGTTTTTGCCGTGTAGTGAAAGAAGCTAAAAAAGATGATATAGTGCTTACACGCAAATCAGTTGGTGTTGCTATCAATCAGTTCACGTACTGGGTTTATAACGAAGATTTAGAGCGTGTAGAGCATTTAAATTTAAACAATGAGTGCTTAATAATGAGGATTAATAATGGGTAGTACGGCTAAAGCGATTATTGGAATAGGGTTGGTTGCTACTGGTTTAGGCGCTTTTGGCGCTATGGCTGGTTTAGGTGCTTATGTTGGTGTCGGAGCGCTTACATATGGCGGATTAATGACGCTTGTAGGTGCTTCGTTGCTTGGCTCTGCTTTAGCACCAGATGTGGGTGATATTGGTGGTGTTGATTCATATTCTGGTATTAAGCTACAAACACAAAAGTCAAACACTAATCCAGTTCCAATAATATACGGTCAGAATAAAATAGCTGGCAATATCATTTATCAAACGACAAATAGTGCGATAAACAATGATGATGCTGCAAATGGCTATAATCGTGACTATTGGGCAGTAATGGTATTTGCTGGTCATAACATTGATTCAATGGTTGATATGTGGTCAAGTGATAATAATAGTCTAAGTGTTAGTGGCACTAAACAAACAGAGGAATATGTTCATATTGACTGGGGATATACTTCAACAGCTACAAATATACAAGGTTTGAATTGGGTAACTGATAGTGCGTTTAGTACGTCTACTGGAACTGCCCTTGGTCTTGATAGTGTTGTTATACCAGCAGATTGTTCATATTTGTTAGTTCATCAAGTGTTTGATGCTCAACAGAGTAAGAATATTCAGCTTGATAATATCATTGTTGAAATTAAAGGTAAGAAAATTAGAACAATGACAGATGCCAATACAATTAGTACAGCACTTACATATTCTAACAATCCAGTTAATGTTGTTTTAGATTTATTAACAAACGCACTTTCTGTTGATGATTCAAGTATTGATACAGCTTCTTTTTATCAATCACAACAAGATTGTATAAATAATGGCTGGGAGTGTAACGTTGCTTTAATTCAACAAGCAAACATTCAGTCTATTATTCAAGATGTATTAGCTACTTGTCGCGGTCAGATTGTTCACTCTAATGGAAGTTGGAAGTTAAAAATTGACACCAAATCACAGACAAGCGTCGCTACATTGACTGATGATGATTTTATTAATAATTCTTTATCAATTTCAATGAAAGGTAATAGAGACATTTCTAATAAGATTATTGTTAAATATGTAAACCCATCTGATGAGTGGCTAAGTGCGCAAGTAGTTAAAGAAGATACAACATTACAGTCTTGGGACGGTCAAACATTAGAAAAAACTTTAGATATTAAAGGTATCACAAATCAAACTCAAGCTGAAGAATTAGCAGAAATTACATTAAATACAATGAGGTACACAGAAGATGATATTGGAACACGTGTTAAACAAACACCTTTAGCGCTTTCATTCTCAACAACTGTTAAAAATGCTCATTTAGAAGTGGGCGATGTAATAACCATTGATAGTGATTTACTTGATAGAGATAGGAAATTTATGATATTATCCGTTGAAACAGACCAGAGCGGATTAATTCAGATATCAACAAGAGAGTATTGTGAAACACACTACAAAGATTCATCTGGTACATATTTAATTTAGAGGATATATTATGGCAATTACAACAAGAAGCGGCAAAGGCTCACCATTAACTCACAATGAGATGGATGCTAACCTTAGTGCGATTACAGAAAAAACATCAGCAACGGGTTCGGTAAAAGGTTCATCTGGAACGACAGCACAAAGACCAGCTTCACCAGTTGAGGGTTATACAAGATTCAATACAACATTAAACAGACACGAAACTTATAACGGTTCTACGTGGATAACAGCAGTAAGTTCAGCTAATACAGATACTTCAGATATGTCATTTGTAGTTGATGAAGATGCTATGACATCTGATTCAGCAACGAAAGTACCGACTCAACAATCGGTGAAAGCCTATGTTGATTCACAAGTACAATCTAAAGATGCTCTATCCGAGTTATCTGGCACGTTAGACGATGTTGCTGATGGTACTACTTATGTTAAATCTACTAATGACTTTACAGACGCAGAAGTTACCAAACTTTCTGGTATTGAAACAGCAGCCACAGCAGACCAAACTAATGCTGAAATTAAAACAGCGTATGAAGCTAATGCTGATACCAATGAATTTAGTGATGCTGAACAAACTAAACTATCTGGAATTGAGGCTTCTGCTGATGTTACTGATAGTACAAATGTTGCTTCTGCTGGTGCGGTGATGGAGTCTGATACAACTACGGCTTCAATGTCGTTTGTTATTGACCAAGATGATATGTCTACTGATAGTGCGACTAAAGTTCCGACACAGCAATCAGTTAAAGCCTATGTTGATTCACAAGTACAGTCTAAAGACACACTTGGTGAACTAGGTGGCAACCTTGACGATATTACTGATGGTACGACATATAAGAAGATGTCAGCTACTGAGCAAACTAAGTTATCTGGAATAGAAGCAAGTGCTGATGTCACAGATACAACTAATGTAACTTCTGCTGGTGCTTTGATGGACTCTGAGGTAACTAACCTTGCTCAAGTAAAAGCATTTGATACAACTGATTATGCTACTTCTACTCAAGGTACTACAGCGGATAACGCATTACCTCTAGCTGGTGGTACTATGACTGGTACTATCGCAGGCTTCACCTCAACAGGTATTGATGATAACGCTACGAGTACAAAGATAACAGTAGCTGATACTGGTATTGACGTTACTGGTAGTGTTACTTCTGATGGTTTGACTGTAAATGACACAGGTGGTGCTTCAATATCTTACGGGTATTCTTTAATTAATTCATCTGCAAGAAATGGCTCAGGCTCTATCCAGTTAAGCAGTATTCCTTCTATTGCAATGCTTTTAGATTACCACGATGCTAATCAAACTGTAGCAACAGTTAGAAATACATATGGAGCTACCAGCGCACTAGCAGAATTAGCCTTAGATAGTGGTTTCATAACATTTAACACAGGCACTTCTTTCACTGAACGTATGCGCATAGACTCAGAAGGTGCTGTGACTATGCCTAGTCAGCCTGCGTTTAGTGCTTACATAAATGCAGCCCAAAATAATTTAGGGGTGGCGCTTTATGTTGATTTGCAATTTAATGCAGAAACATTTGACCAAGGTAATGATTTTAATACAGGTACTTATGAATTTACAGCACCCGTTACTGGTAAATACCAACTACAAGTATATACTCGTATGAGCGGTATTGATACTGCTGCTAACTATACACGTATTAACATCGCAACATCTAACAGAAATTATACTACGATTGATGACCCTAATTATACAAGTGACTTAGATTATCACACTCAAAGAATAATGGTTCTGGCTGATATGGATGCTGGAGATACTGCAAAAGTACAATTCTATCAAAGTGGTGGAAGTGCCGTAGCAGATGCAATTAACGGTGCTAACAGCAATAACTTCTCTGGCTATTTGGTCGCATAAGCGAAATAACTTACTTTAAATAAAGGAAATAATAAAATGACTACATATACAATTACAATTAACGATACAGACTTACTTGCACTTAACAACGATTTACTTGATGTAGATGCGTGGATTCAAGGTGCTGTTACTGGCAAGATTAACGCTTGTAAGAAACGAATGATTAACGAATGGCAACCAATTATGTTTGCTGATGATTCAGTTACATCTATCCCAGCAACACAAGATGAGTTTATTGCTATGGTAGTGGCTAGAGCAGACTATAAGAGTCGTACAAATAGAGATGCTGAAGCAGAAATGAATACACCTGAGTAAGGACAGATAGAATAAAACAAGTAGGGGTGAAATGCCCCGCACTCATTAAATACAAGGAACTATGGAATATTCAGACATAATCTTGACACTGGTAGGAATGGTAACAACAGGGACTATCTTTGTTATCAAGAATATTATGACTGATATTAAAGAGTTAGAGCATACGATGAATACTTGTC
>Ga0233442_1001880_pt1 | contig 14891 bp, 10 predicted proteins | sample SI_123_September_3_FD_182789 | JGI IMG/M metagenome (GOLD analysis project Ga0233442, IMG submission 182789) | Seawater microbial communities from Saanich Inlet, British Columbia, Canada - SI_123_September2016_150_MG | ecosystem: Environmental > Aquatic > Marine > Inlet | place: Canada: British... | reverse complement strand
ATAAAAAGTGTGCGACATCAGCCGTTTAAGCTGTGCGGCATACTCCGTTTAAGCTGTGCGACTTGAACCGTTTAAGGTGTGCGACATGGTGCGTTTTATGCAGACATCATGGTTCCCTGGCGCGAGAATGATTTTGTCTATAGGAATGTCAATTTCTGATGCCAAATACTTTAAATATCTTTTTGCCCAATCAAAACTCGCCTGTTGACATTGAAATGAGATATCTCCACTTATTAAGGCAGCTTTGATTGGATAAAGGCCAATTCTTGTTTGTTTTTTCACATCACTAACAAACTGTGCAAAGGCTGTTTCTTGATCAAAGGAAATTCCGTCAGGGTTTAATATTTGTGGGTGTAAATCAGAAATGTGAAGCAAAGTAACGCCAAAAATTCCCTGGATTGCATCCAACAGTTTTTGAGGGCCGTCTTGCTTGGCAATATAATCCACCGCAATTGCATCTTTGCCTTGTGCAATTAATGATTTACGCATAGTTTCTATTGAGCTAAATCCTGTAATGACAATACAGGGAATCTGTTTTTCCTCCGCATATTTTGTCACATTGAAGCCACTAACGTCTAATTCGTTTTCATTATCTGTGAGTCGGAGATCTACTAGCACCAAGTCGAATACGTACCCTCTTAACTTAGTGAATGCTTCATCAACAGACATTGCTGAGTGAACACTGTAGCCTTCGTTTTCCAATACCAAGGACAAAGACTTTAGATAATCTTGATCATCGTCCACGATAAGAATTTTTAAATTGATCATGGCTGAAATCCCATAATTTTGATTTATTACATTCCTTGGGCATGGCGAGGCCCTAAATCGCTGGTAATCGTATTAGAATTGTTGTACCTGTGTTACCCGTTTTTTCAACTGTAATCATGCCATCGTGCTCTTCTATGATTGTGGCAGCTAAAAGGCTACCAATCCCCATCCCGTTTTTATCTTCTTCACGAGGGATTAATTCCTTAAATATTCTCTTTTGCACCACCCTCGAGATACCTTTTCCTGTGTCCGTTACTCGTATTTCTACCCATTCATCATTCCGCACGTAGTGAAGTGTTACATCTCCTCCATCTGGCATAGCATTGCGTGCATTTTGCAGGAGAGCTTCTATTGTATATATCAACCATCGTTTGAACCCCTTGGTCTTAGTATTAGCGATATCCTCTGCTTGGATGAAAATGTTAATCGCTGGTAGTTGGCGAAACTCAGCCAACTTCTTCTCTCTATCTGCTGCTATTTCCAAAATAGGACCGATAAATAAGGTTTCGCGTTCCATTTCCCAAGATTGTGGTACACGCGGTGGTGCATTGGCGATATCTGTTGCCAATCGGTTAATATCTTCAATATGATCTGGGATTCCTGCCATTTCATCTGGAAGATGGCCAATTCTCTCCAAGCGTTTTTGGAGCACAGTTGTGTAATTTTGAATCGATGATGTTTTTTGCACCAAGGAATGCCGCCAGGTTGCCTCAATCATGCTTACCCAATCCAGAAATAGCCGACGATCTAAGCGTTGTTGGGATTGATCCAGTTTGTGCCCAAGGTGTTCTTGATGCAAAAAGAGAGCCGTAAGAGACGCAAACATCCCAATAGACTCTTTCTCTTCGATACTAATTTGCTTTATTGTACGAAAATTGATGAATAAGAGACCTAATGGTTGCTCATCAACCAGTAAGGGATATAGAAATACACTTTTTATCTTTTCACGTTTCACAAAATCACTTTTATTCATTAGGGGATTACTTTGAATATCATTTATCTCTAGGAAATCCTCCTCAATCTGAAAGAACTCCTGATACTCTGGTGAAAAAGTATAGTGTTTGGTCGGGTATTTGAGACCCGCAGTTCCTCGGTCCGAAAACCTTTTTTTCTTTGAGTTGAACTCAACAATTGTACAAGCATCTACAGTAAATGCCTTAATGGTATGTTCAGCAATTAAATTTAAATCTAAGTTGTTTCCGGCATTCTTGAAACTCTTGAAAATATCTAAAAATGCACCTAATTGAATAGTGTGTTGCTCTGAAGTTCGTTGAAAATCAGCCAGCAGATTCAATCGAAGTATGCTTGATGCAATAAGGTTGCCTGCATGTTGTAGGTCAATCAAATCATCAGGTTGGAAATGTGTTGGTTTTCGATAATTGAGGAAAAGTAACCCCGCGACTTTTGGGTTACCCCCTTTTACAGGAATTACATTAAGGCGTATAGCGACAAAAGCTTTTATTTTTTCCCGTTGGGATAACGTACTATGATATTTTGTTTGTTGACTGTCTATATCGTTAACAATCAGAGTACCATCTGGATTTTTCAATATTTCTTGGTAGACTTGGCCTCTTTTTCCTCCAACAGGCTGCACCCATTCGTGTTTATGCTCCCCTAGAACAACAGTCTTGTCATTAATCAATACTAATTCATCAGATGATGTAGTGGGATTGGAAGGATAGAATACAGCAAATTCAGCGTTTAATGCATCAAGCGCTTTTTGCGTAAATAGCTGATACAGATCGTTGAGATTAGAGCATGTGATTATTTCCTGATCCAACTGCCTCCAAATTTGTCCAATTTCTTCACGTCGGGCACGATCCAAAGCCATGGCAGAACGTGTTCCAAATGCCTCCATAAGCACCAACAAGCGATCACTTATTTTTTCATTGTACTTATAGTAGTTGCAATGTATCACACCAATCGTGCGTTTATTGGCTACGAGCGGTAAGGATGCAAATGATTTCAGACCTAACTTGCGTAATTCGCTTGGTGCCCTGATTATATTTTCTAATGAGCAGATTGCTGGCTTTTGCGTATGCATCACCTCAAATGTCACACCATCTGAGCGCGGCCCCCTTTCAAATCGATATTTTTTGTTGGTATTCTGTGACCAGTCCCATTTGATAATGCGATCTGTAAGAGGATCAATATATGCCAAGCGACATGAATCTGCCTCAAATACCATTTGAGCTTGTGTAGAAACTTGCTTAATAGTATTCTCGATATTCATATTATTAGTAAGCACACCTAGAGCATCTGCCAACCGCCGAAAATCATTATTTTCTTTTTCCTCCTCTTTTGCCCTATCCAAGGCTGCGGCAGCCTGCGTAGCAAATGTTGATAAAAGATTTACATCATGTGATCCAAAGTGCTGTGGGTTTTTTGAGTGCGCGTATAATACTCCTAAGGTTTTTGATCTGTGAATCAAAGGTAATACTAGCATGGATCGAATGCCAAATTCTCTTACCTTCTCTTTCACATTGATATCTAGTTTTGTATCATGGATAATTATTGGTTTCTGGCTATCAATAACTTTCCGAGTAATTCCGCCTTGTTGTCTAGGATTATCAAACTTATCGAAAAAAAATGCAGGAATTACGGGTTTTATTTTCTCTAAGTAGCCGTTTTTGTCTTGTAGGATTAACCCTGTAAAATCTGAAGAAATCAACTTATGAGTTTCGACAACAATGGCATTTAAGATGTTTTTTACCCCTTTTCTGCGGGCAAGGTGAGCAACTGATTGTCGTAATTGTCGTGCTTCTACAAGATGTTGAACATTCCAGATAATTGCTGCTCCTTGTTCCGCGAAAGCTTGGAGAGTATCAAGATCATTTTGAGTGTAATAAAATCCTTGTTGAAATGTTATTGCACTAAATGTGCCTAAAACTTTTCCCTTTACAACTAAAGGTACAACGATTTCAGAAACACATTGGTCTAGTGGCGTTGTAGGGGGGCTTAGATGTTCCCTTTCTCGGAACTCTTGGTCTCCATTTCTGAGCAGAAGAGGCATTCCTTGCTTGATTACATATTCTGTAATCCCTTGTGCCATACTGCGTTCTTTAATTTTGACCTGATGCTCCTTGCAGAAGCAAAAGGGAAAACTGACAATTTGTTCTTGTTCATCATAGCTAGAAATGATAAATCCATCCAAATGAGGAATTAGCTTTCCTACTTCTTCAAATAGTAGTTGATATGCCTCATCCTCATCCTTGGATGAGATAAGCTTTTTTCCTCCTGAGTATAGAGTTTCTAATATCTTTGTTCGCTGGCGTTCTTTACCTAAGTGAACTGCATTTCTAATGTGATAAATAAGTTCAAATGGTTCAAGAGAGTCATTCAGGCAAAAAAACACACCTTCGGCGCATGTCTGTTCTTTTTTATATTGTGATGAATGTTGGTTTGATTTGAATATAATGATGATTTCTAGCCAAGAGCAAATGGTACGAATTTCTGCTATCAATCGAATGATGTTAGATGCCTCTGCCTCTACTTTGGATACAATTACCACAGTATGATAATAGTTATCACTCATTACATTGAGCATTTGAACAGCTTGTGAGCTGTCTTCTGCGGTTTCAATTGATATGCTTTTTTCAATTAGATCTTTTTTTATATGGTCAAGAAAGTTTTTCTGATGATCAACTAGTAATACCCGAAAGTTTTCTGACATAGTGTCTCCTCACAGAAACTCTGGTAAAAACGCATCAAAGCTAGCGAACAGCATGATAGGTAAAAAGGATATATCTAGAAAAGATTCTAAGACTTCTAGCCTGCCATGTTTATTCTACAACGTCTCTTTTGTATAAAAAACACCCGCTAAATACTCGAAACTGTCATGGATTATAACTACCTTTGTATATCGTAGAAGTGAAGCTTCCGTATTTCATCAAAAGAGTATTTAGAAGGCGTTTGTATAAGGAAAAAACAACATGATCTGAAACTCCATTCTTCTAAAACCAGTTATTCACTTCATGCAATTTTCTATATTTTCCACTCACAGATTACGCCTTCCATTATACGACGTATAAGCAAAAAATCAGTGCTTTTTTCTGTTCCTTCGCGGATAAGGAAAATATTTGACATCCCTCCCAAACTAACCTAAACTCACCCCATGTTATCTCGTGTTTACTCTTGCGCCGTTGTGGGTCTCGAAGGTGTCGTCGTCGAAGTCGAAGTTGACACGACGCGGGGTTTGCCTGGTACTGACATAGTCGGCTTACCGAACCAGGCTGTTAAAGAAAGCCGCGAGCGTGTTCAGGCCGCCATCAAAAATAGCGGTCTCCCCTATCCCCGCAAAAGAATTATCGTCAATCTCGCTCCCGCCGCCGTCCGCAAGGAAGGTCCCGCTTACGATCTTCCCATCGCGCTTGGCGTTTTGCTCATGCAAATGCTCGTCCCGCCCGGTAGCGTGGACGAAGCTATGGTCATCGGCGAACTTTCTTTAGATGGCACTGTCCGTCACTCAAAGGGGATATTGCCGATGGCTGCCGCCGCCAGAGAGCAGGGATTTAAACGGATATTTGTTCCCGAAGTGGACGCAGCAGAAGCCGCCCTCATCCCTGATTTGGACGTGATACCGGTTAAATCACTTTCTGCACTATATAAACATCTGGTCGGTGAAAAAAACATCGCCCCACACATCCCACCGATAGTAGACAAACTCCCCATCCCCAGCAATATCACCGACTTTTCCGAAATAAAGGGGCAAGAGCATGTAAAACGAGCCCTCGAAGTCGCCTCGGCAGGTGGGCATAATATGCTTCTTATGGGACCGCCCGGCGCAGGCAAAACTCTCCTCGCACGCGCCCTTCCCGGCATCCTGCCTGAGATGAGCGTCGAAGAAGCCCTCGATGTAACCCGAATCTACTCGGTTGCAGATCAACTCCCTTCTGATATACCACTGATGCAATTAAGACCTTTTCGCTCTCCTCATCACACGATTAGTCATGCAGGTTTGGTCGGTGGCGGTAATTGGCCGCGCCCAGGAGAAATTTCTCTCGCTCATCGCGGCGTACTCTTTCTCGATGAATTTCCCGAATTCGGCTCCCGTGTTCTCGAAGTCATGCGCCAACCGATGGAAGATAAACAAGTCACCATCAGCCGCGCACAAGGCTCGCTGACTTTTCCTGCGAACTTCCAACTGATCGCGGCGATGAATCCCTGCCCTTGTGGCTACTTTTCTGACCCCGAACGCGCCTGCACCTGCTCCCATCAAACTGTGACGCGCTATCAAAAACGAATATCTGGTCCCATGCTCGATAGAATTGATATTCACATCGAAGTGCCACGCGTAGATTTTGAGAAATTGTCTGATAATAGGCGGGGAGAATCGTCGGAGGAGATTCGTGTTCGGGTAGATGCAGCACGCAAAAAACAAAGAGCGCGTTTCGCGGGTCTTAATAACGGGGTAATGACCAATGCCGATATGCGCGTCGCTGAAGTACGTCAATTTTGCGAACTAGATATTGAAGGGCAGACTCTCATCAAAGCTGCAATGACCCAGCTTCAACTATCCGCTCGGGCTTATCATCGCATTTTGAAGTTGGCTCGTACGATCGCGGACTTGGCAGGAGAGGAGAATATTCAACCCACACATCTGGCAGAGGCATTGCAGTATAGACCGAAGGGGATGATGGTGTAATTCTGTTGTTTAGTAATGATCTTTGCTATAATCTTCCAGATACTAAGATGGTTGGATAAAGTAAGGAGCGAAGATGAGCAATGCCAGTATCAATTCGTTAGCCCGTATTCGGAGCAGGTTGCCTAACTTGGCGGCGGCGGAACGTCAGGTTGCCGACTGGATTCTTCAGCACTCAGAAGAGGTCGTGCAATCGTCTATGGCGCAGGTGGCTTTGGAGTGTGGTGTGAGCGATACTACGGTTTTGCGCTTTTGCCGCGCGGCGGGTTTTAAGGGGTATATGGATTTGAAGCTCTCTGTGGCTCGTGATATGGCAAGCCCCACTCAATTGGTTCATGATGATATTTCTGTAGGCGACTCTACGGCATCGGTAGCGCGCAAAGTCTTTATGTCACATATTCAGGCTTTATATGACACTTTGGAAGTTTTGGACAAAGATGCACTATCTAAAGCAGTAGAGATGATCCTTGAAGCGAAGAGTGTTTTTATTATTGGTGTGGGGACATCCAACCCAATTGTTAATGAAGCGTATAACAAATTCTTTCGTTTGGGCTTAAATTGCCATGTGCAGACAGATTCTTATTTGCAGCTTATGCAGGCTTCGCTTATGGGAAAGGGGACATTGGTAATCGCTATTTCTCATTCAGGATCTTCTGAAGATCCCGTTTTATCTTTAGAAGAAGCAAAAAGAAATGGGGCTAAATCTATTGTTATTACGGGCAATGCGGATTCTCCTCTTACCAATCTGGCAGATGTTGTTTTCCTTGCCGTCTCTCAAGAGACGCGCGCGGAGGCAATCGCTTCCCGTATTGCGCAAATGACCATCGTTGATGCTTTATATGTGATCGTTTCGTTGAGCATGTTGGAAACAGCAACTGCAAATGAAGACCAAATTTGGAAGGCAATCATTCAGAAGACTCTATAGTCTATGCTTGGGTAATATTTCTTGCTCTCTGTAAATTAATTTTACAAGTGAAAAATTAGGGCAGTATAGTATCTTTTTCGTTCCGCCCCTTGCGCTTCTAGCGCAAGGGGCGGTTTTTACAGAGTGGTGAACTCGTTGGTCATGAGATAATAAGGACATGAAAAAGTGTCCAAAATGCCAAGAAGAAAGCAATCAAGTCAAAGCTGGGAAGACAGCAGCAGGTAGCCAGCGTTATAAATGTCAACACTGTAAAACCAGATACACGCCAGAGCCAAAAGAACGAGGTTATTCAGATGAACTGCGAATACGAGCGATTCGGATGTATGTGGATGGGATCAATTACCGTCGGATAGGTCGTCATCTAGGCGTGCATCATACAAGTGTGATCAATTGGGTGAAAGCATTTGCAGCTCAACTGCCTGATGCTCCTGTGCCAGAAGAGCTGCCTACGATTGAACTTGATGAGCTCTTCACCTTCATTGAGACGAAAAAAAACGTATCTACATAGTGACAGCCGTTGAGAGAAATACTCGATGTGTGATTGGTTGGCGTGTGTTGTGGCAAAGAGACCAAGAAGTTTTTCAGGACATGATTGACACTAGCCCCAAAGCACAGCAGTATTTTAGTGATGCCTTTCCTGTCTATTCATCTCTAGTTTATTACCCGGGCAAATTTCGTATTTCAGATGGAAAGACGGACACCTTTTCTGTTGAAGGTGTGAACGCAGAGTTTCGCCATTATTTAGCTCGATTGGTTCGTCGCTCACGGTGCTTCTCAGATGTCCTCATGCCCTCGCTTGTGCTATCAAGCTATTTGTCTATTGCCATAACAGTCGCCAACTCTATAAACAGAAGTATCCTAAATATCCTACTCATCTTATTGACTTCGTGTCCTTGTAGTTCACCACTCTGGGTTTTTATTTTCTATTGACAAGCAAGAGAAAGTGCTATAATATGTGGTGGTAACAGAACCTTTTTCATGTTTTAGAAGTGGCAACGCTACATACAGTAAAATAATGAATATTCGCGAAATCAATTCCCTAGCCCGCATACGAAGCAGATTGCCAAATCTGGCTACTGCCGAGCGTCAGGTCGCGGATTGGGTTTTGCATCACTCTGACACAGTTATACAATCATCTATGGCGCAAGTTGCTATAGAATGTGGGGTTAGTGACACAACCGTTTTACGTTTTTGCCGCGCAGCAGGTTTTAAGGGGTATATGGATTTGAAATTGTCTATCGCCCGTGATATGACAAGCCCGACCCAATTGGTTCATGATGATATCGAAGAGGGAGATTCTTCCTCTGTTGTTGCCCGTAAGGTTTTTCTTTCCCATATTCAGGCACTATATGATACTCTGTCAGTTCTGGATGAGAAGGACCTGGACAAAGCTGTAAGCCTCATTATTGAAGCTAAGCGTATTTTTATCGTGGGGGTAGGAACATCAAATTCTATCGTTAATGAAGCCTACAACAAATTCTTCCGACTTGGTCTTAATTGTCATGCCCAAACGGATGCTTATTTACAGTTAATGGAAGCTTCTTTGGTAGGTTCAGAGACGCTTGTTATTGCCATTTCCCAATCTGGGAGTTCAACGGACCCTGTGATCACTTTAGAAGAAGCAAGCCGCAATGGCGCAAAATCTATTGTTATTACCGGTCACGCAGGTTCGCCTCTTACTAGTTTTGCTGATGTTGTTTTCCTTGCAGTCTCTCAAGAAAGTCGTGCAGAGGCTATTGCTTCTCGCATTGCCCAAATGACTATTGTAGATGCGCTTTATGTTGTAGCTTCCTTCCGCATGTTAGATACGGCTACAAAAAACGAAGACAAAATCTGGAAAGCGATTATCCAAAAGACGCTTTAAATTGTGTTGATGCGGTTTTTCTTAGCCGCTTAATTAATCTGAACAGGAAGTGATGGTTCAGATACTCTAGTTCTTCCAAAGGAGAAGAAATATGAAAAGCAAAATCTTTATGTTGTTCGTAGTGCTGATGTTGGTACTCACAGCATGTGGTGGAGGCGCAGAACCTGCTGCCCCCGAAGCTCCCGCTGCTGATGCCCCCGAAGCTGACGCACCTGCAGAAGAAGCCAGCCTTGAAGGCGTTCCCGAAGCTTTCACCGGTGAGCCTCTCAAAGTTGCCGTTATCCGCAACCTCCCCTCTGACGATCACACCAAGCAATTCTTGGATGGCGCTCGCACAGAAGGCGAATCTTTCGGTATGGTTGTTGATACCTTCATCGCTGATAATGATGATGCCAAATTCCAGGAATTGGTTGCTCAGGCAATCACCAAAGGCTATGATGGCTTGATTATTTCTCACGGCAAAGCAGATTATTCCTATGATATGCTCAAACCCGCCGTTGATGCCGGCATGCAAGTTGTCACTTTCGACACCGTTATCGAAAAAGATGGCGAAACTTTGCCCTCCATCACCACCACCTTCCAAGATGACTTCGCACTCGCAGAACTTTCTGTTGGTGAAATTGCCGCATTAACTGATGGCACAGAGAAAGTTATCAAACTCTGGTGGGGACCTGGCGTTCCTCCGCTTGACCGCCGCGAAACCGTTTACGCTCCTATGGAAGCTGCAGGCGAAATTGAGACCGTAGAAGTGATTGGTCCCACAAACTTCCAAGACGTACAAGGCGATATTGCTGCCAAAGTCGGCGCAGTCTTAGCCAAATACCCGGAAGGCACAGTAGATGCAATTTGGGGTTCATGGGATGAGATGGCAAAAGGCGCGTACACCGCGTTGAAAGATGCCGGTCGTACCGACATCACCCTGATTTCCATTGATGTTTCCAACCAAGATATGAACCTGATGCGTGAAGAGGGCAGCGTTTGGCTCTCCACTGCTGCTGTAGACCCCGGTCTCATCGGCATCGTTGATATGCGCTTACTCGCCATGCAATTTGCTGGTGAAGACACCCCCGACAATTACGATCTCGAAGCCCGCTTGGTAAAAGGCAGTGACTTGTTGCCCGAAACCAATATGCTCAACTTGGGCGATGTTGTTCCCGGTTGGGGACAATCCTCCGCTTTCAACCAAGAATGGATGAACACTTTGCGTGTTGCCAATGGTGGCGAAGCAAGTGAAGTAGACAGTGGCGAAGCCGCTGCCCCTGCAGCAGAAGAGACCGCCGAAGAAGTTGCTATTCCTGAAGTTTTTACTGGCGAACAAATGAAAATCGCTGTTATCCGCAACCTCCCCTCTGACGATCACACCAAGCAATTCCTCGATGGTGCTCGTACAGAAGGCGAATCATTCGGTATGGTTGTTGATACCTTCATCGCTGATAATGATGATGCTAAATTCCAAGAATTGGTTGCTCAGGCAATCATCAAAGGCTACGATGGCTTGATTATCTCTCACGGTAAAGCAGATTATTCTTACGATATGCTCAAACCTGCGATTGACGCTGGCATCGAAGTAGTTACCTTTGACACCGTTATCGAAAAAGATGGCGAAACTCTCCCCACAATTACCACCACCTTCCAAGATGACTTTGCTCTCGCAGAACTCTCTGTTGGCGAAATTGCCGCATTGACCGATGGCACAGAAAAAATCATCAAACTCTGGTGGGGACCTGGCGTTCCTCCGCTTGACCGCCGCGAAACCGTTTACGCTCCCATGGAAGCCGCAGGCGAAATTGAGACCGTAGAAGTAATTGGACCCACAAACTTCCAAGATGTACAAGGCGATATTGCCGCCAAAGTTGGCGCAGTTTTAGCCAAATACCCGGAAGGCACAGTAGATGCAATTTGGGGTTCATGGGATGAAATGGCAAAAGGTGCTTATACCGCCCTTAAAGATGCCGGTCGTACCGACATTACCCTCATCTCCATTGATATTTCCAACCAGGATATGAACCTGATGCGCGAAGAAGGTAGCGTTTGGGTATCCACCGCCGCCGTAGACCCCGGTCTGATCGGTATCGTTGATATGCGCTTGCTCGCTATGCAACTCGCTGGCGAAGAAACCCCCGACAATTACGATCTCGAAGCCCGCTTGGTAAAAGGCAGCGATTTATTGCCCGAAACCAATATGCTCAACTTGGGCGACGTGGTTCCCGGCTGGGGCGAATCTGACGCTTTCAATCAACCTTGGATGGATGCACTGCGCGCTGCTCAGTAAATCCTGCCATTTATTTTGATTTAGACGGATGATGCAAAGTGGCGTGTTCTGGGTAATTTACTTGCTCATTGCACGCCACTTTTTTGATAAAATCATACGCGGGGCGAATAGCTTGGTTGCCGCACCCAAGCAGATGCTCGGCGTGAGCAGAAAAGGGTTTACGCCCAAAAAGATGTTGCTCGAAGGCTCGCAAGTTTAGATCACGCGCGTTTCGAAGCTTTTCATCCAAAAAAAGCAATTATTTTTATTATTCTCTCTCCATCATGCTTGGAGGTGTCCTATTAATACAGAAAAAAAACACAGTTTTGAGATGAAAAACATCTCTATCGAATTCCCCGGTGTGAAAGCACTGTCTAATGTGGATTTTAGCGTTGAAGGCGGCACTATTCATGCGTTGATTGGTGCTAACGGCGCGGGGAAATCTACCTTAATGAAGGTGCTGGGCGGTGTTTATAACCACTACACAGGAGAAATTTTCTTCGATGATGAAAAAGTGGAAATTTGCCACCCACGCGATGCAAAGAAGTTGGGTATTGCGGTTGTGCATCAAGAAGTTGATACTGCGCTTATCCCCTATTTGAATGTTGCCGAAAATATCATGCTTGATGTGATGGCAAATGAGATGGGGAAAAAGCAATTTGTTAATTGGAAGCAAATTCGTGATGCAGCAAGAGGCTTTTTAAAGCGCGTAAATTTAGATTTAAATGTCCGTACTTTGGTACAGGATGTCAGTTTAGCGGATAAACAGAGAATTCTCGTTGCACGAGCACTTGCTGGAAAGTCTGATTTTATTATTTTAGATGAGCCTACCGCACCGCTGAGCCAGACAGAAACAGAAGAACTTTTTGCGCTCATGCGAGATTTGGCGCAAAACCAGCATATCGGCATCGTTTTTATTTCTCATCGTTTACCCGAAATTTTTGAGATTTGCGAGCATATCACTATTTTGCGAGATGGCGAAGTTGTTGCTGATCAGCGTGTTGATTCTCTTACTCAAAAAGAAGTTATTGAACACATGCTAGGGCGGCGTTTTAGCGAAATTTTCCCCAAATCGGATGTTGAGATTGGAGAGACTATTTTTGAAGTCAAAAATCTCTCTGAAGAATATGGCGCAGTGAAAGACGTGAGTTTTTCTGTTGGGGCTGGCGAAATTGTTGGCGTGACGGGGTTGGTAGGCGCAGGTAAAACGGAACTTTGTAAAACGATTTTTGGCGCATTCCCAATTGGGGCGGGCGAGATATTTCTTAAGGGCAAGCAACTCAAAATACGCGAGCCTCACGAAGCTGTCAGGCAGGGTATCGCACTTGTGCCGGAAGAACGCCGCAAGGAGGGAATTCTTGTGGATGAACCGGTTTATATCAATACTTCGGCATCGAGCTTGCATAATTTTTGCCGTGCCTTTGATTTTATTGATACAAAAGCCGAGCGTAAGGCTGCCATTAAGTTGATTGACGATTTAGGCATCCGTACACCAAGTGAAAACCAGAAATTGGCTTTTCTCTCAGGTGGCAACCAGCAAAAAGTGGCGGTCGGGAAGTGGTTGATTGCCGATGCTGAAATTTATGTCTTCGATGAGCCCACCAAAGGTGTGGATGTAGGCGCAAAAAATGAGATTTTTGAATTAATTGGTAATCTGGCTTCCGCCGGAAAAGGCATTATTTATGCTTCGAGCGAAATCCCCGAAATTTTAGGAATCGCCGACCGAACCTATGTAATGTATGACCAAACCATAGCAAAAGAACTGGAAACAGCAAAAACTTCAGAAGAGGAAATTCTCTTCTACTCTGCCGGAGGCAAATAAATGGCTGCAACTACAGATAAAACAAAGCAAGGCGCTGCCAAATTACTGGACTTTTTGAGTAAGTGGGGAACAGTCCTGACCATTTTTATTCTGATTGCTTTCTTTGCGCAAAAAACATCGATCTATGTAGACCCGGATATGTCCTTCTTTGATGCGCTAAGACTGTCGCCCTTTACTTCATCTGCCAACGTCATCACGATTTTACGCAGTATTTCCATCGTAACCGTGATCGCCATCGGCATTACGATCTCGCTAACAGTAGATGGTTTCGATCTCTCAGTTGGCTCGGTTGCCACCTTTGCCGATACATTGGTCATTTCGATGTTTGTTTGGTACGGTATGGAGACACCTGCCGCCGTTCTGATTACACTTTTTGTCATCTTGTCTGTCGCGGTAGTCAACTCTTTCCTAATCGTCAAGCTCAGAATTTTTGATCTCTTGGCTACGCTGGCGGCAATGTTCATTTTTGAAGGCGTGGCGCTCACCTACACCGGCGGCGGCTCCATCAGCCAAGGGATGCCCCGTCTGGATGGCACACCCACAGACGGCACCATCCCCGAAGTCTTCCGTCTGCTCGGACAATCACCCTATATCATCATTACCATGTTGGTGATCGTTGCCTTGGCGCATATCTTCCTGAACTACACCAAACACGGACGTTACCTGTATGTTGTCGGTGGCAATGAAGAAGCCGCGCGCCTTTCAGGTATTCCCGTAAAACGCTATCGCACCCTCGCATACTTCCTTTCTGCATTTTTGGCAGGTATTGGTGGTCTTATGTTGGCGGCACGCATTGGTTCTGCACAAGTAAATGCCGGTGCAGGCTTCCTGATGCCCGCCGTAGCCGCAGCTTTTATTGGTTACTCTGTGGGCGGCATCAAAAAACCGAATGCCATCGGCACGCTTATTGGCGCAGTTTTGGTCGGCATTCTTGAAAACGGTCTCATTATGATGTCCGTACCCTACTACTCACTTAATATCGTCAAGGGCTTGGTTTTAGCCATCGCTCTTGCTATCACTTATTATCGTAAAACTCGCTAAATAAAAGGGAGAACTTCTATGAATATAGATGGAAAGCACTATCGCACAATTTGGTTAAAAGAAGATGACGAAAAAGTTGTTCAAATTATTGACCAACGTCCTCTTCCGCATGAATTTGTCATCGAAGATTTGACAACCGTAGATGAAGTTGCTGACGCTATTCAAGAAATGCACGTTCGTGGCGCGGGATTGATCGGCGCAACCGCTGGATTTGGCATGTACATCGCCGCCCTCAATGCGCCGAAGGACGATACGTTCATGTCCCAACTTGCTACCGATGGTGATCAGTTGAAAGCAACCCGACCAACTGCCGTTAACCTCGCGTGGGCAGTCGATCGCCAACTCGAAGCGATTGCCGCAGTAGACGGTGACGTAGACGCAAAAGTCGCCAAAGCGAAAGAGATCGCTCTCATAATCGCAGACGAAGACGCAGATTTCTGCCGTCGTCTTGGTGAACACGGCGTATCCATCATCGAAGAGATCAGCAAAGCCAAAAATGGTGATGTGGTCAATATCCTGACTCACTGCAACGCCGGTTGGCTCGCCTTTGTAGACTATGGTTCCGCCACCGCGCCCATG
>Ga0233442_1001877_pt1 | contig 14923 bp, 10 predicted proteins | sample SI_123_September_3_FD_182789 | JGI IMG/M metagenome (GOLD analysis project Ga0233442, IMG submission 182789) | Seawater microbial communities from Saanich Inlet, British Columbia, Canada - SI_123_September2016_150_MG | ecosystem: Environmental > Aquatic > Marine > Inlet | place: Canada: British... | reverse complement strand
GAAGCATTTGGTGATATGACTAACTCTGCAGACGATTTAAAAGACGCTTTTGGTGACATTATTGGTCTTATTGATGAGATGAAGTATGGCGACTTATCTTCACTTACAGCTGCAGACAAGTACTCGCACTTTAAGACAGAAGCGGAGAAATTGGCTGCAGACGCTATGGCAGGTGATGTTAAAGCAGGGGAGAAACTAGCTGATAGCATGAGTACTTTCATTGAACTATCTAAAGATATGTTCGGTGGCGTAGGTACTTTCATGAAGGACAGAGACTGGGCACTTAAGCAGCTTGAAGACTTTAGAGCTTTAATGGGCTTTGCTATGGGTGGTGTTGTTTCAGGAGGCTTTAGAGCATTCGCAGCTGGCGGAACCGTCAACCAACCGACTCTTGGTCTGGTAGGTGAAGGCCGCTTTAACGAAGCTATTGTACCTTTACCTGATGGTAAGAGTATACCAGTTGTTATGAATGACAGTCCTATGGTTTCAGAACTTAGAACATTTAGAGAACAACAAGCACAACTAATGCAAAGTGCAGTCACTATTAGCTCACAAGAAAGAGAAGAGATGAAAGAAACTATGGAAGACCTAAAAGCAGAAATCATTGAGTTACGTGGTAGTACAGAGAGTTTTGGCAGTTCTGTAGAAAGAGTAGCTACTAGTGTAGAGTACAGCAGAGCATAATGGCATTAACTACTGCCCAAATTAAGTACTTAAGAGACGCGTATGCCCCTCGTAATTACTTAGTGGAGTTCGAGGCTTATAACTTAGGGACTAGTAGTGTGGAGAGTTTATATTACTCTACAGACGGCTTTACTTCAAACCCTTCAGATACTCCGTCTAGTAGACACTTCGATTCTAGAGTTAAGTCAGCGTTAAGTATGTCTAGAAATATGTACTCTCCTGGTAAGATCGGAGGACGCAGTGTTCCATCGTTTGGTACTATTAAGCTAACTAATACAGACGGCGCTTTAGACTTTTTACAAAGTTATAGTTTAAATGGTAGAGATATTAAAGTAAAGGTTGGAGATGGTACATCTTATAACTCTTTCTTTAATATTTTTGTAGGTACGATGGACCAGATCGAGTGGTCCTCTACTGAAGTGTTAATTAAGATAAGAGATTATCAACATAAATTAGACAAAGATATAGAAATAGATACATATACAGGTACTATTGAAGTAACTGGGAACCCTCAAGCTGCCTCTACTAGCAGCATTACTTTAGCTTCTTCTAGTTCAGGTACTCCTAGTTACTATAAGTATATGGATATTGAGATAACTAGTGGAACAGGGTATGACCAAAAGCGTAAAATTACTGCGTATGACTCAAGTACTAAAGTAGCCACTATTAAAAGTACTACTCCTTGGGTTACGGTACCAGATACTACTTCAGTATACAAAATATACAATAATAGTAATGGTGAAGATAGACTAAAAGATAAAATCAAACCTTTATGCTATGGTGAAGTTGCTCATATTGAGCCTATTGAGATAGACCCAAGTAACAGAGTGTTTCAAGTACATAACGGAGCAATCGGAGACGTTACGGCAGTATATGCCGGAGGCTCTCAGATTGGCTCGTGTAGTTCTGGTAGCTATACTAATGCCTTTGACTGTGAAGCTGATGGGTATACTTGGAGTGTTCCTGCGGGAGTGTCTGGGTTTACTAAAGACTTGGCAAATGGTAAATTTACTATTGGTAGCAGTGTTGGGGGAGGGTCTTCAGCAGACTACGTAATTACAGCAGATGTTAAAGGTTCTGCAGAGACAGACTCTTTTAATTCTGGGTATGTTAGTCATCTTGGAGACTTGATAAAAAGAATAGTTTTGACAAAAGGCGGACTTATAGCAACTGATATAGATGCTTCTTCTTTTACAGAATTTGATACGGCGACTACTACAATCCAATACGGAGACTTAGGGTATTATATACCGGAAGGTGGAAATATTCTTAATGTGTTAGACGAACTAATATCATCACTAGGGGCCTTCTACACTTTTGATCGAGCGGGGAAATTAGTCGTGGGGGTTTTAACAGAGCCTTCGGTAACTGCAAAAGAAACTTTCACTGACATTGAGTTAATAAGTATTAGTCGTAGATCAGTAGGTATACCTAGCGTTTCACAAACTGTGGGTACTAGAAAACAATGGAAAGTATTTTCTGAGGGTGACATGGCGGGAGCTGTACTTAGTGATGAACCTTATAGAAACAGACTAGAGAATGAATTCGTAGACGAAAGCTACGAAGACTTAACAGTTAAGACCAAACACTTATTAGCGGAAGAAGCAGAAAAAGTAGATACGTATCTTACTTGTAACTGTTTAGGGTACGAGGAAGCTAAACGTAAACAAACACTATATGGAGTTGAGAGGGACTTATTTAAGATAAAAGTAAAGACTCAGCCCTTTATGTTAGAATTGAACGACACTATACAAATTAAGCTAGATAGGTACGGCTTAGATAATGGAAAAAATATGAGAATTGTATCATTAAATGAAGATGCCTTAAAGAATGAAGTAACTATGGAGGTTTGGGGATGAGTCTAGCTATTGTTGGTGATAACTATATAGACCATCCTACTACTTATATTAGTACTGAATCTAGCGCTAGTACTTTGTCGCCTGAAAACTTGCAGGATAGGCAGATTACAAAGGTTTGGCGCACAGGAGATCAACCTGCTAAAGGGGACTTACATGTTTTAAGCGCGCCTACTACTGCAGACTGGGTAGAATTTGGGCATACTAGCGCAAGCGCTTTACGCTTCACTTTCATTAGTACAGGTACTTCTAGTGTTGCGAGTAGAACAATTCGTATATGGGCAGATATTGACGATACTGTGGCAGAGATGTGGTACGTATTAAAAGAGTATGCGGCTTTAGGGGGCTCAGGAGAAGTAGATGACTTAGAGTTTAACGTTGGAGGACCTTTAAGAACCTGGAACCCCCCAACGGGGTCTATAGCCTCAAGCGCCCAAACTATTGGGACAGAGGGGCAAGGTTCAACGCATAATAGACATATTCACTTCAATATAAAAGCTTCTTTAGGTGTAGCATCTTACCCTAGTGGGGCTAGTACTGCTCCTTATGGAAACGGGTACTACTACAAGAGTTTTGCAGGCTGGCACGAAGATACCGAAATGAAGAATGGGCACATTGGGGGACAGCAGAATACTAGTATATTGATTGAATTAGAGGGTCAAAAACTTATTGATAGCTTGTCTCTTCTAAACCATAACTTCTCTGGAGGTGCTCAATGGAGAGTACGATTCGCTACTGATTTAACTGCTGAGATGGATGCCTGGCCTAATAAGACCTGGGCGAATGCAGCAGTACACAAATGGGATACAGTACCTAATTTATGGAGTTACGTAGCGCATACTAAATGGACGGATGTGTGGCCTACAATTGGTTCTTTCGGGGCTTTACCTTGGGGCGTATTCTTATGGGGAACGTACCTAAGTGAGGACCAACTACAAAGTTATAAACCTTTTTCATCACATTTATTATTGGATGACCCTGTATACGCCAAGTACGTGTCTATAGAAATTAAAGATACTGCAGCACCTGAATACTTTGAAGTAGGGCGTATTGTAGTAGGAAAGGCTTGGAAGCCTTCAAGAAACATGAGCCGTGGATGGACTCTAACATATAAAGATCCGTCCAAGGTCACCAGGTCACTAGGCGGTCAGACCTATGTGGATACTCTTAGTAAGTATAGAAGTATCAAATTTAATTTGAAGTATCTAACAGAAGACGAAATCTTTGAGAATGCGTTGGAGTTAGATAGAACCAAAGGATCAAGTGGAGATGTGCTTATTTATACAGATACTACAGCACCTGCACATAAATTATTTAAACAAACCGTATACGGTCGAATCGCTAAAATATCCCCTATGAAACATAACATTGGTGGATATTGGACTAGATCTTACGAAATAGAGGAGTTATTATAATATGGCATGGCCCGTAACACTTAATGGCAGAGTTTACAACGCAGCAGATTTCGAAGGTACTGCGTATGTAACTGGAATGCCCGACGCTTTTGAAGATTTTGCTAATCACGCAGCATCAATACACACTGGATTGGTTTACCAAGCCATTGATCTAACTAATACATCATCACAACGAGGAGCCACTATTACATGGACTGTAGCATCTGCTACAGCAGTAGTAGCTGGAAGTACAGTTAGTGTAAATAAGTCTTTTACCCCGGGGCAGCCCATAAGACTAGCACACTATACTAGTAGTACTTTAGATGGGTTTCTTGATGGAACTGTTACTACTTTTAACCCTGTAACAGGAGTTATGGAGTTTAAAGTTGGTAATAGAATTAAGAACAGTGCAGCAGCTTCTTATGGAGGAGCAGCAGATGCTTGGAATATATCTATTGGAGGCTCTGGAGACGTAGCCCCTTTATCTTCGAGCAGTGACTATTATAGCAAAACAGGAGCTGAAGCTAAATTCTTAGATGAGTCTAGCAACTTAAGTGACTTAGATAATACAGCAACCGCTATTACTAATCTAGGTATAAACGCTACTGCAGCAGAGATTAATACTGCCTGTGACGGAAGTACTGCAAAAAATAGCCACGATCATAACTCAACATACGCTAAAACATTTACGGGAGCCTCTACCCCTACTGCTCTAAAAGCGGGAGATATATGGGTTAATGGTTCAAATATTAAAATCGCAACAGGTTCGGGTACTGGCAGCTGGAAGCAAGTGTTCCCAGCAGTTTACTCATAAGGAGAGCATATAAATGGCTAATGAATTACAAAATAAATCTCCTGCAGATACGTATAAAGATGTACTGCAGTTAGGTACAGCTACAACCTCTACTACAGGCACAGGGCTGCCTGCAACAACGGGGCAGATAGTTTATGATGGTGCAGGAGTACCTACTAAACTTAAGTTAAGTCAGTCTAAGATCGAGGCAGACAATATCTTTATTACTAACGGTACTATAAGCTCTTTAGCAACACCTCTCGCCCTAGCATCGGGAGGAACTGGGGGCTCTACGACTGCTGCAGTTAAGGCTCTTTGGGGAATTGATAATGTAGAAAATACTACATTAAGTACTTGGGCAGGTACCTCTAATATCGATACAGTAGGTACTATTAGTTCGGGAGTATGGGGAGGAGATATGATCTCGGTATCTAAAGGGGGTACGGGGGGCTCTACGACTGCTGCAGTTAAGGCTCTTTGGGGAATTGATAATGTAGAAAATACTACATTAAGTACTTGGGCAGGTACCTCTAATATCGATACAGTAGGTACTATTAGTTCGGGAGTATGGGGCGCTTCTACTATACCCGTAAGTAAGGGGGGCACGGGGGCTATTACGGCACCTGCTGCTAGACTAGCGCTAGGCTTGGGAACTTTAGCTTTACAAGATACTGGAGCAGTCAATATTACAGGAGGCTCTATATCTAATATTGCACTGGTATCCCCAAGTATAAGCGGTATTTCGTCACTAACTGTGGATACTATAGTAATAGGTTCCGACACTATAGTACACTCTACTCCTAGTACCTATATCAGTATACCTCATATTATTAACACGGCTATAGTTTCAGAAAGTGTCGATACTGCGAAGATAGACGCTGTTAGAGATGCAGGGAGTACCCCCTTAGACCCTACTGTAGCTATCGGGCAGTACCTTTCAGAGACCGAGGACTTATTAAGTATTACTAATAGTGATATTGTATCTACTTGTAAAGTTACTAGTACAGGTACTATCAAAGGTACTCAGCTGGCTACAGCAGACCATGCTTCATTTAGAAATGCTTCAGAATCTGTAAACTTTGGGTCCACTTCACAGTATTCGGTAGCTACAGGTACTTTAGATACGGTACAGAGTCACGATAGCAAGTTCACCGCGGCTAATATAGCAGTTGGAGATGTTATACGTATCAAAGCCTCAGCAGGCGGAACCTGGGAAGTCAAAGAAGTTAAGTCAATTACTAGTGCTAGTTATTTGGTATTAACTGAAGACTTAACTAATACTTATACTAATACTACTTATTTTGAAAGAATTAGTTCTGCAGCAACCGAAAAGATGGCTGTTAAAAATGATGGTACGGTAGAAATTGATGGCGGCGGTTATAATACTGGGCATTTAGTTCTTGGGGCGTATCACCTATGGGTGGATTCTACAGGGGACTTAAGAATGAAAAATTCAGCCCCAACCTCGGATACAGATGGAAGTATCGTAGGCACTCAGAGTTAAAGACCAAGGGGTATTTTAGGTACCCCTTTTACTTTTCTAATTTTTTAGTTTACATTTTTTAAAAGAACGTGTATAATTATGCGTATAAATGGAAAATTAAATTATTTTCATACACAATAGAGTTAAATAAAATATGTCATTACCTACATACAATATTACCGTTAAAGTAACAGACAGCAGCGGTAACGCTGTTGAGGGCGCACTTATAGTTGCGGTTTTAGACCGTACAGAAGTAGATATGGTTGCGGGAGATACTTATGTAGTCCCTGCAAAGATAACTGCAGAAACAGGCAGTACGGGACAATCTATTTTAGCTCTATGGCCAAACACAAGAGGTTCTACAGAGAGTCAATATCGATTCATCGCAAGAAACCCAAGTAATGGCAACACCTATTTCGATATTATGGGAACAGTTACGGAGAATGATGCTACATTAGTAGAAATCGCCCAAGTTCCTCCATACCCTGGCATGTCAGATGGTCAGGCTGCAGTAAATACTGCAGTACGTGCGGCAGCTGAAGCAAAAGCTGCCTTAAGCACACTAGATAGTTTCCACAGGTCTACCGAAGCTCCACTAGATGGCTCAGCCAATCTTAGTATTGGTGCCCTTTGGTACGATACAGATGATGATAAGTTATTTGTATATAAAGGAGACGTACCCGCAAATGAAGCATATTGTAGAAATACTACAACAGGGGCAAAAGAAACCTCATATACTTCATCAGCAGCGTGTGCCAGTGCAGGCCATTATTGGACTACTGCAGACTGGAGACCATTAGCATTAGCAGGATATGTAGAAGAGCAGACAGCTACTACATCATCATTTACCTACGCAGACACAGAAAACGACATTTTAAATGGCGGTGTTTGGTAATTCGAGGAGTGCTCGAACTAGGACAACTTATTTTAGGAAAAAGACATGGCATATAACAAAATATTATTAAAGCGTCGTAATACCACTGGAGGCACTCCAACCATTAGTTATGGTGAATTAGCGTGGAATCAAACAGATGAAACTCTATACATCGGTACTGACGCATCAGGCGGCGGGTCAAAAGTATTAGCAGGTGAAGGCTCATTCGTAGCACTAAATCCAGCTGGGGCAGATCAGACGTTAGCACAAAGTTTAACGATTGGTGCAGCTTCAGCTACACAATCACATTCACTAACATTCGCAGATTCTAGTCCAGACAGTACTAAAATCTACCAAAAAGCGGGCGACTTAGTAATTGCAGTAAGTGATGGCTCTCCAGCTTCATTTACAGATGCATTTAAGATTTCAGATGGCACAGGATTAGTTTGGGCTAATACCGGTTTTGAAACGGGCAACATCCAAATTTCGGATGATGCAGATGGTGGAAAATTAGTTGCTACAGGAACAAATGGTGGTGTCAAACTAGTAACTACAGGTACGGGTTCAGTAGTTATTGATGCTGACTCTACAGGAGCAGGCGTACAAATTGATGCGGGTTCTGCAGGTGTTGATATAAATTCAGCGGGTACAGTAGCTATTGATGCTTCTGGTTCAGCCAAAGCTGTAAATATTACATCAAATAATGACAAAGTAACTATAGTAGGTAAAGGAGCTTCAACTGGAGCAGTTAAGTTAAATGCTTTCACTACAGATGCAAGTACTACTTTAGAAATCACTTCAGCGGGTACAGGCACTTCAGCAGTTGATATCAATTCAGCTGGCGGTATAGATATTGATGCTACAAGCGCAGTTACTGTAGATGCAAGTAGTGTAACACTTACAGGTACTACTAATGTAGCTAATGCTGTTAAGTTATCTGCAACGGGTGGAGCCAATTCTACTGTTAAAATTAGTTCAGTAGGTACAGGAGCCACAGCAATAGATATTGACTCTACAGGTGGAGTAAATATTGATGCAGCTAAAGACATTGATTTATCTGCTACAGAAAGAGTAGTATTAACAGGACAGAAGTCCTCTGCAGATGCAGTAACCATTGAAGCAACAGGTGCCAATGGCGGAATCACATTAGATGCTAAAGCCGGAAACATTACTACTACAGTAGTAGGTGGAAAGTCAATAACAACATCTAATCATAGCTCAGCAACAGCAATACAATTTGACGCTACAGGTGCTAATGGTGGAGTAGCATTTGAGTCTAAGTTAGGTGGATTAAACCTAAATTCAGCAGCGGGAACTATTGCACTAACAAGTACTTTAGGACAAGTTGCTATAACTTCAACTAAAGCAGTAGCAGAGGCAGTTAAGATTGCCGCTACTGGGGCAGGAGCAGCTACTCAAGTAGAAATTACTTCAGTAGGTACTAATGATACTAGTTCTATAGGGGCTTCCCCAATCTTATTAGCAGCAACTGGCGGGGGTATTGCATTAGATGCAGCTAAGGATATTAACTTAGATGCAGTAACTAACATTACACTTAAATCAGCGGCGAACACTGCAAACGCAGTATATGTTCACGCAGATGGTGGAACAAACGAAACAATTAAAGTACACGCAGACCAAGGTACTGGAGCAGGTTCAATCGAGCTTACCTCAGACGCTGGTGGCATTGATGTTAATGCGGGCACTACAGTTGCTATTGATGCAGTAGGTGCAGCTAATTTAACGTCATCAGGTGCAGATGTTACTGTAGCAGCTACTGCTAAGAGCGTAGTTATTACTGCAGGCGAAGCAGATGCCGGAGCGGTACAGATTACTGCTAGCAATGCTGCTGGTGGTGTAGATATTAATGCAGGAACTGGAGGAATCACAGTCGATACGACTGGTTCTCTAAGTTTAGATGCTGCAACAAACTCTAACTTTACTACTTCAAGTGGCAATATTAGTGTTGATGGTAAGACAGGTATAAACCTTAAGGCCAACGGTACTAATGCAGTTACTATTGGTTCAGATGGTGATGTAGCATTTGGAGCAACAGGTGGAACAAACTCTAACCCAGATTTAGGTGTTAGTGGTTACGCAAGATTCACAGATGCTTTAGAAGTAGACAATATTAAGATTGATGGTAGAGCAATTACTTCAATCGATACTGATGGAAATATCGATATTACTCCTAATGGTACTGGCGAAGTAAATATATCTAAAGTAGATATTGACTCTGGTACTATTGATGGCGTTACTATTACAGGGGGTTCAACAACTTCTTTAGTAATTTCTAAAGGTAATGCTGATGTAGCATTAAGTGGCACAGTAGCAGTAACTTCAGGAAGTGCTACAGTTAGTGGAACAGGCACATCATTTAGCTCTCAAATCGCAGTAGGCGATGCAATCAAGATTGATGGCAATCCTTACAGTGTAGATGCAGTAGCTTCAAATGCCTCACTAACATTAACTTCTAATGCTTCTACTACAGCTAGTGGTGCAACAGCATATAAAGACTCAGACTTATTTAAAGTACAAACAGGTGCTGGTAGTGATAAATTAACTGTCGATAAGTCTGGTAACGTAGATATTAAGACCGGAACTTTAACAGTTGCCGGTAACTTAACTGTAAACGGTACAACTACTACTGTAAATAGTACAACAGTTCAAATCGACGATAATGTATTTATCTTAGGTGAAGATGGCGCTCCTGCTGCAGCAACCACTGCGGACTTTGGAGTTTCATGGGCTAGAGCAGTAGTTGACGGAGCAGGCTTTGCACGTAAGTATGGTGGACTAGTTTGGGATGAGACAACTGATCAAGTAATTATTTCAGATGACTTAGGTTCAGCAGCTCCAGGTGCTACAGCAGCAATTGCTTCATACGCAAACTTCAGAGCCAATCATATTAGAATCGGTGATGATACTACAAACCGTGATGTACAATGGCAGAAGGTTTACGATAAGATTTGGAAATCAGCGATTGGTGAAACTGCAGGAGTACCTGATAGCACTGATAGCACAATGCAAGACAAAGTACTTATGGTTAAGCGTAATGGTTCAGCAGGTTCATACACTTATGACTTCGAACTTACAGATACATTAGACGGCGGTACTTGGTAACAAATTAAAACTGGGTTCATATAACCCTTTTATTAGCTATATAGCGGAGAATAACAATGGCAAGAAAACAGAACATTCTGTTACGCCGTTCAGCAGTACAGTATAATATTCCTAGCACTTCAGCCTTAAATTTAGGTGAAGCAGCTATTAATACTCAAGATGGTAAACTCTTTATAAAGAGAGATTCAGGGTCAGCGAGTATAGTAGAGCTAGGAGTAGGCCCAACATTTCAGTTAGTAACTGGTGGAAGCCCTGCACATACTCATTCTGTTTCCTTAACGGGCCAACAAGCATTAGACTTGTTGAGCGGAACGGTAACAACAGTAACAGTAAGGTCAAGTGACGCAGGGCATACCCATGACGTTACACTTAAGTACAGCACAACTGAAAAAGGTTTTGTACTTAATAATAGTTCTAGTATTTCTAGTAACCATACCTCCGCGCACACCTTAGTTTCTAATGGTGGTGGGGCTAGTAGTATATCAGGTCTAAACGATGTTGACGATACTAATATAGCTAATAATAAGATATTAAAGTATAATTCTAGTACGTCTAAGTGGGAATGTGTAGATGATGCTGAAGGCACTACAATTGCTAAGCTTACCGATGTTGCAGATGTTAATACTGGTGCTACTAATGGTCAAGTATTAAACTGGGATAATGTTACCAGTAAGTGGGCTCCGGTAGACCAAGCAGGTGGGCATGCTTACACCGAAGGAACAACAGCTCCTGCTTCTCCAGCAAATGGAGATGAGTATTTCGACCAAACTACAGATATACTTTATAAGTATGTTAATGATGGAAGTAGTAGTGCTTGGATAGATATTAGCACAGACTCTGTTCTTAGTGCAGCAGATATAGATGATTTAAGTGACGTAGATACAACTACAGCTGTACCTACTAGTGGTCAAGTACTGAAGTGGAATGGCTCAAATTGGGTACCAGCATCTGATGCTGCGGGTATACTTCAAGATATAGCCACAACTTCTGTAGGTACTTCAGTAGTAGTACTAGACACTTGGGCCAACACTAGCGTATCCGCTAAGTATCAGGCCACTTGTAAAGTAGGGTCTAAATATTCAGTATCAGAAATACTAGTGCTGAATAGAGGTACTAGTGTTGAGCTTACAGAGTATGCAGCCTTAGGAGATAGTTTACTAACATTTACGGTAGCTATTAATGGTTCTAATATTGAATTATCAGGAGTTAGCACAGATGCTAGTACTTCTGTTAAACTAACTAAAGTCTTACAAGGAGTATAATTATGTCAGATTTTAAAACGACTCCCTCTGTAGGGGATGAGATAGCAAAAGGAAGAAGTAGATACAGGTTCGATGGAGTAGGTTGGAGCCCTGTGGCGAGAAGTAGTGTTGCGGGGAGCTTAGTAGTCACCCAAATACAGTGGTTCTACTTGTTATCAGCAGGACAAACTGAGATAACCGGTGTGGACTTAGGTGGCAAGACTCTTAGCTACTCTACCTCTGGTCAAGATGAGATACTTGTGTATCTTAACGGTATTAGAATTCGTAAAGGATCTAGCCAAGACTATGTTTTGACTAGCGGAAGTGTGTTAACTTTGACAGACGCAGGTGCAGCTGGTGATGAAATTGAAATCATCCAAAGAGCTAGATTTGCTTCAGCAGATTACTACGAGAAGAGCGAGATAGATACAAGTCTTGCAGGGAAAGTTGATGACTCTCAAGTCTTGACTAATGTGCCTTCTGGTGCTTTGTTTACTGATACTAATACAACATATTCTGTTGGTGATGGTGGGTTATCTGAAAAGAACTTTACATCTGCTGACAATACTAAGTTAGATGGTATTGATACAAGTGCTAATAACTATTCACACCCTAGTACACACGCAGCTTCAATGCTTACAGGGGCTTTACCGGCAATTGATGGTAGTAATTTAACAGGTATTGCAGCAGCTCCACCGTACGCCAGCGCTCCTGCAGTGGCTACTGAAGGTAAGCTTTATTACAACACAACAGCGGGCATCTTATATGTATCCAATGGTACAATTTGGGAGAAGGTGAGTAACCCCGCCCCACTTGTAACAGGGGGAACGGTTGCTATACCCAATGTTACTGAAGGTACTAATTTAAGTTACAACGTAGGATTAGACTTTACAGATGAAAGTGATGCAGATAGTTCACTAGCTTATACTTTAAATAGTGGGGAGCTTCCTCCTGGTGTAACACTACCAAGTACTGGAAGTACTCTTTTATCAGGGGTAGCGAATAACACCCTGACCAATCAGAATGTTACTTATGTATTTGCCATTAGAGGTACAGACACAGGGGGCGCCTTCGCAGTACAGAACTACAGCGTAACCATAACTAACGTAGCTGTTGGGGTTACTGGTGGTACAGTAACTATTTCTACAGTTAATGAGGGTATTAGCACATCATATGATGTAGACACTGACTTTACATTTGGAAGCGGTAGAGTGTTCGCTGCTTATACTTTACAGAGCGGGACATTACCTTCGGGGTTATCTCTAACAGCGGCTTCAGGAATAATTTCAGGTGTAACTGGTAATGTATCTAGTAATACAGTTTATACATTTACTATAAGAGGTACAGATACTGACGGAGACACAGCAGACCAGGTTTATTCGTGGACTATTAATACAGTAGCTCCTTCTGCTTCAGCTGGGACAAAGACCCTTTCAACTGTAACAGAAAGTCAAGCTGTGAGTTATGATGTGGATGCTGACTTTACGTTTGGTACAAGTAGAGTATTTTCTGCTTACTCTCACTCTAGTGGTTCTCTCCCTAGTGGTGTTTCGTTAAACACCACATCGGGAGTATTAAGCGGAACAGCAGGCAATGTATCATCTAACACAGCTTATAGTTTTAACATTAGAGCTACAGATACGGATGGAGATGTAGTCGATAAAGCGTATAGTTGGTCGATAAACACGGCAGGACCTTCGTCAACAGGTGGAACAGTGTCAATCAGCTCCGTAAATGAAAATGCTTCAGCGTCTTATGATGTGGATAACAATTTCAGTTACCCAACAGGTTCTGTTAGAAAAAGTTCGGGGGCTTATTCCTTGCAGAGTGGGGTGTTGCCTAGCGGGTTAAGCCTCAACTCTACTTCAGGGGTAATCAGCGGAATTATGGGTGACGTATCCTCTACCACAGGATACTCATTTACCATTAGAGCTACAGATACAGACGGTGATACTGCTGACCAAGCTTACAGTTGGACCATCAATAATGTGCCTCTAACAGGTACAGGTGGAACGGTAAATACCTATTCGGGTTACAAATCAAACACATTTACATCTTCGGGTTCTATTACCTTTAATCAAGCAGGAACTATCGATGTTCTTGTAGTTGCAGGTGGTGCTTCGGGAGGTGGTGCGGGTGGTAACGATGGATCAGGAGGCGGCGGCGCAGGCGGTATGCTAGTAGGAAGTCTTTCTGTTTCTGCGGGTACTACTTACAATGTCACTATTGGAGCTGGCGCTTCAGGCGTTTGGAACTCTACACGTGGCTACCATGGCTCTAATTCATCATTCACTGGCATTACTACCGCTATAGGTGGAGGTGGAGGTGGTTCAGAAGGCGGTACTCGAACTGGAGATAACGGAGGTTCGGGTGGTGGCTCTGGTGGTTATGGGGCAAACGGTGGTGGTTCCGGTACTTCAGGACAAGGTAACAGTGGCGGACAAGGTACTGGCCCTGGTGATGGCGGCGGTGGCGGTAAAGGTAGTGCTGGCTCCAATGGTATCACCGGTCACGGCGGTTCTGGTGGCGCAAATAATTATAGAACCGGATCAAACATTTATTACGCCGGTGGTGGTGGCTCTTCAGCTGATTGGAGGCGTAGGACTTCAGGTGGTAATGGTGGTAATGGTGGTGGTGGCAATGGTGCTCCAGATTATGGCACAGCTGTCTCTGGAACTGCTAACACTGGTGGCGGAGGCGGTGGTGCTGTAGGCAGAAACCGTGGAGGTACTAAATACTCAGGTAACGGTGGGTCAGGTATTGTAGTTGTGCGCTACGCACAATAGGAGAAGTAAGATGGCGTATTACGCAAAAGTAAACAACAACATAGTTGAGCAAGTTATAGTAGCAGATGAAGCATATTTTGAAACTTTCATTGACAGCTCCCCAGGTGTATGGATCGAAACATCAATGGATGGCAGTATAAGAAAAAACTATGCGAGTGTCGGTTACAGTTATGATGATATTAGAGATGCTTTTATTGCTGAAAAAGACCATGCTTCATGGTTATTAGATGAGGATACATGTACGTGGAGGCCTCCCGTAGCATATCCTGATGATAATAAGGCGTATACTTGGAACGAAGAAACTACCTCTTGGGTAGAAGTACAGGAGACAGACAATGGGTAGCCTAGCACGCAAACTAGCAAGCTTAATCGACAGCTCTGGAGACATCCGAGTAGGAAACCTAGACAACGCTGTGGTAGGTCTTCTAGTGTGCTCTGCAAACAACCTTCAACAATTAACTAAGGACACAACATGAGCAAATCAAGACAGTTCTCCAAGTTATTAGGCTCAGGAAATGGATTAACCGGATTGACACTAATGCCTAGCCTTGTGGGTAAAGAAGGAAAAACTTTACAAGTAATGGCAGACGGATCAGCAGCTTGGGTAGAGTTGGATGCTTTACCTGCAAGAACTGGTAAAGAAGGAAAAACTTTACAAGTAATGGCAGACGGGTCAACAGACTGGGTAG
>Ga0233442_1001875_pt1 | contig 14937 bp, 12 predicted proteins | sample SI_123_September_3_FD_182789 | JGI IMG/M metagenome (GOLD analysis project Ga0233442, IMG submission 182789) | Seawater microbial communities from Saanich Inlet, British Columbia, Canada - SI_123_September2016_150_MG | ecosystem: Environmental > Aquatic > Marine > Inlet | place: Canada: British... | reverse complement strand
ACGCCATCTGTTGCAATAAATATTTCTCCATTAGCGCGATCGTCATTAGCCACCAATAAAAGTGCTCGAACCAAATCATCTACATGAATCATAGAGCGTTTATTGCCAGTCTCAGGCAAAGGTGGAAACCATCCTTTCTTAACACCCGATAACATTAATTTTAAATTACCTTTTACATTTGGACCATAAACTAATGATGGTCGAATAATAGCTACGTGCATACCTGACTTTTTGCCTATTTTTAACAACTCTAACTCCGCCTCTCTCTTAGTCTCACCATATACACCTTCTGGTATTCCTTGATTGATTTCAGTTGCGCACATATCAAGAGTGCCATTTCCACCAGCTTTAACACTACTAACGAATACAAACTTCTTTACACCACTTCTTACCGCTAATTTAGCTAACTCAATTGTAGCATCTACATTTACTTTTCGATAAAGACTCTCATTTTTTTTCGCATCATGTAAATCGTGTGTAAAACCCGCCAAATGAAATACTGTACCAATTCCATCTAAAGCATTAGGCGAAATGCCACCCCTTTCAAAATCACAAACAATAGTTTCAAAATCTAACTGTTTTTTACGTGATAATATTTTAATATTTGTATTTGTATCTATAGCCATAACAAGTCTACGACCAACAAATCCAGTGGATCCAGTAACAAGATAAGAATTAGACTTTCCACTCCTCATAAATACTCAATAAAGCGACTGATATTCACTTACCACTCCAGTCCAAGAATATTTAGAATTAACAATATCTGATACAATATACATATCTAGACTAGGGTTAGATTCAAGGTAACTAACTAACTTCTCAAACGATACGTAATAAAACCCCTCATTATTTAACGTGAATCTATTTTGAGGCTTATCAATTGAAAATATCGGTCGTTTAGAAATTGCCATTTCAACCAATGAGGGCGCAGTTCCACACGAAGTATGGGTATGTATATATGCCGTACATTTTCTTCTTATTAGGTCGAGTATTGGTTTGTCATAAAGGCCATCAATAAGAGTGATATTGTCCGTAAGTGAATATTTATTTAAAATGTCTCGTCCATAAGTAGATGAGGATAAATTTGAAATTAATACAAGATTTTTTTTTGACTCAGAAAAACTTTTACAAAGCTCTTCGATCATATTGTCAGAAATAGAGCGACTTATGGATAGATAATACTCAGCATTCAAAAAAGAGTATTTTGCACTTAAATTATCATCAATAGATACAGATCGGTCTATTTCGCCACCATAAGGTATAACATTTATTGTGGCTTTATAATTAGCATTATCTGGAAGGTATCTCTTGAAAAACTCATTATCTAAAATAACATGGTCGGAATACTTTAAACTCAGTTTAAAGCACATCCTTAAGTACAATTTTGCAAAATATCCAAACTTCGCCCTTTCCCATTCTATCCCTCCAGAGTTGCTAATTACCTTAATTTTTTTAAATAAAGAAAGAAATGAAACTAGTGGCAAGCCTTGAATTCCTAATAATAAAATGGTATCAGTCTTAAAGTAGCATTGAAGTATTGTTGAAAAATCATAGAATAACCCCTCGAAACCGGATGCTTTAAATATGCTTTTCTTGACCATAACACCAGGTATTGAAACATCGACACTAGGTGTATCACGTGAATTAAATATCAGATATTGTATATTGTTAGATTTTTTCTCAGCTAAATTAATAACAAGTTGATCCCAGCCGCCATATTTCGCATAAAGACCATGTGAACCAATTATTGACACCTTGGTCATAATATTTCTTGGAATGCCGGACTTGTAGATTTAGAATTCATTTCTACGATATATATCCATCGTAATCAGAGAGGATATATTTTTTTAATGCAACTCTCCAGTCTTGCATGATGTCAAGATTTCTAATCATCAACTTACGATTTATCAATCTTTCATTGGGCGGTCTTTCTGCAAAATATATCTCTTTAAAATAATCAGAGCTTACAGCGGTAAGCCTCACCTTATTGTCTAGCCCAAGTATACTAATTAACTCTTCTGCAACTTCAAAACGACTTGTCTGACCACCGCAAACCATATTATACAAGCCCCAATATTCTTTCTCAATAAGCAACTTTACATTACTAGCAAAGTCATGCGTATAAGTTGGCGTCCCATCTTTATCGTTAACGATAAACAATTCTTGCTTTCCGTTTTTTATTTGTGCCATTAGTTTTTGTATAAATTTTTTATCTTTATCAGGTCCGCCACCCATCATCCATCCAGCTCTACAAACTAAACTTCTATTGGAGTTTTCTAACACGAATCTTTCACCCATATATTTAGACCTTCCATAAGCACCTAAAGGGTTAGGGGTATCCCAATCATCATAAATGTCTTTTTGTCCATCAAAAATACCTGCTGTACTAATATACAATAATGGAATATCTAGTTCATTAGAAATATACACAGCGTTTTCCACAGATGTGGTATTAGTATCATAGGTATCTTCAACATTTTCTTCACAGAATTCTAGATCGGTATACGCCCCTAAATGAAACAAATAATCTGGCTTAAAGTCAACAACATCTTTTTTATACTTTTCAAAATCTCTAAAATCTAAAAATGATAACCAATCTTCATTGACATCAATATCTGTACACTTAATATCATATTCCTGTCTAAATTTTTCGTAGAAAGCCTGCCCAAGCATACCTCCACAACCTGCAATATAAATTTTCTTTTTCATAATTAACCTCCAGTTAAACTTGTAATATTGTTTTTTTAAAATAATTTATCTAATGAATTTAAATTCAAAGCAGTATTAACAAATACTTACCTAAATTTAATGATTTTTGCAGGGATTCCTCCAACTATGGAATTAGGGGTAACATCCTTATTTACTACACTCCCTGCGGCAATTATGCTATTAGCACCAATCGTCACACCATCAAGAATTATTGAACCGCCTGCAATCCACACACCTTGCTCTATAGTGACCCCTGCTCTGGTCTCTCCCTGCTCATTTATATATTTTGAAAGATTGCTAAAATTATGATTTTCAGTAAAAATAGACACTCCCGGGCCTATAATTACATTATCACCAATATTCAATTTTCCACGCACTTGAATAAAACAATTTTGAGCAATTCCCACATTATTCCCAATTACTAAACCTTCACCTAAATTTCTTATAACACCTGTACACTCTATAATTGTATTACGTAATATTGAAACATTATCTCCAATTTGAATACCGTGTTTTGAAAGGGCATTTATTTCAACATTATCTCCAATTTGGCATGATTTTCCATGTGATATTCTTGACTTAAACTTTATATTGCTGTTTTTACCTATAAAAATAATCCCTTTGGATTGTTTAAAAAAAGGTTTGTATACTAACCCTTTAAATAACTGAATAAATTTGGTAGCACTGATACTAATTAAGTCACCATACCCTAACATTTCATCCACCTGATAATTAGACCTTCCAAGAAACTGAATAAATTTATTTATAATTTTTTTCATTTATCACTTCATTAAATAAATTAATCAATCTGGAGTAATGTAAATTTTGATCACAGTACTCATTCACCCATGTTAATGAATTTACAGACAATTTTCTATACTCATACTGGCTAATATAAAACAATTTTTCGATTACACTTGCAAGATCATGGCTATCATTGACATTGAATGTATAGCCATTATATCCATCCGTCACCAGCTCTGATAGACTCCCAATTCTAGAGACAATTACTGGCACACCAGACATACAACTTTCAATTAATGAATTTGGCATATTATCAAACCATCTGGACGGTATGACTGAGAATTGATAGTTTTGATATAACCCTCTTAACATTTCTTTGGGTAAGTAACCTTTAAAAACAATATTACAAGAATAAAGTGGGGGGATTTTTTTCTCAAGTGACTTTGCATAATTATTATTATTATCACCTATAACATCAAGATGAATATCAAGCCCTTTATCTATTAAACCCATAATTGCTTTAATCAAAATATCAACTCCTTTGTCATCAGAAATTCTTCCTATATAGCAAATTTTCAAACCACTTACAACATGGAGTTGTGCATTTTTTTCTTCTGATTGAATATCTATTTTTGGAGTAAAAGTTGGAATGTGAACAATTTTCATGCTACTAAATTGTTGTGCACTATTAATCAAATTAAGACTGAAGTTAGAAGGTGAGACAATGGCACTAATTTTTTTTTCAAATTTCCTATAGTCATTAAATTTTTGAATAATGAAATAAAGTATTGACTGTATGAGACTTCCATGAACACACTTATAATAAATGCTGTAGCGTTTATTATAAGTGCATTTTGTACATGTTGACCCTTTTCGATAAAATGTATTTTTAGCGCAGATAAGATTAAAATCACTGATCCTTAATACAATTGGAACTTTCTGTATTGATAAAATATCAAATATTGATGTAGAGAGTTTTGTTCCATATTGCAATACATATGCTACATCTGGTTTTGTTGCCAAAATTAGAGATTTAAGATGTTTATATGCCTCAACATTGTAAAAGCCATTTTTTATAATTTTTAGTTTATTTATGAGTGTTATGTTTTTTTTCTCATGATTTATATGAAACTTATTTGTGACTGGGGTTGGAAAAAATTCTGAATATTTAGAATGGATATTTTCAGGATAATTTAAGGAAAATGGAATAACCTCATGCCCATTATCTTCAAGAACTTTCTTTATATTAAACAAATAACTCTCCGGCCCACTGGCTTCATAAAACCTATAGTGAATCAGAATTATCTTCATTTAAAAGACCGGACTAATAATTTATTATTCTTTTTCATATATTTTGTTTAAAATAAAGCTATATTTATTAACATCCATATTTTCATAGTGAGACCGTCTCTGTGAAGGTATTACGTGCAAAAACAAAAAAATACCTTTACAGAATTTTTCTTTGCTGCCGTAAATACAGATGCTGAGGTTTTCAAGAAATCCTGTAAAAATTATCATCTGGTCATACTTTTTTTCGCTCAGCAATCTATTTAATCGAGCGTACACACCCACCTCAAACAAAGGCCCAAGAAAAACTCTTACTTAATTTACCATTGACAAATTTTGATCATTATACTTGTAGATATTTGCTGACCCAATAAGCTTTGGTAAATTCTGGGGCATATTCAAATAGACCTCTGATCCGCAAGAATGATAACCTATCCATGAATGAATAAAAATTTCATATACACTCAACTACCTAATTCGAGCTCGGAATTATATTGCAATAATCCATAGCAATAGACTTAGCCAAAGCATCCCAGGTAAGTTTTGAAGCTCTATCTTTGGCACCTAATTTTAGAGAGGGTACTAATTCTGGTTCGTTAATACAGCGCCAAAGCGCTCTATTAAACCCCAATATACTTTTTGCCGGGTCTCGAAAAGGAATCTTTAAACCGCAGTTTTCCGTGATCGTGTAACTAAACCCAAAAGCATCATGGCATATAACAGGTAAACCTACAGAAAGCGATTCCAAAACGACAGCTGAACCAGCTTCTTTCACGCTCGTGTGTACTAGCACATCAGCTGATTTCATCAAATCGAGCACCTCTGCATTAGATACAGCCCCTCTCCATAATATATTATGAACGCCTTGTGCAGCTGCCATAGATTTATAGTAATGAGAAAGCTCACCATCACCAACAACCGTTAGGTGTACTTTGGACAATAATTCTTTGTCATGCCCCAAAGCCTTCAACAACAAATCTAAAGACTTTAAGTAGTCTAAGCGTCCGGCCCAAAGCACTCTAAGGGGGTCATTATTTAAGGGTATAAGTGATACCTCACTCTCATCGATCTCTTTAAAAGCAATATTAGCACCCACATCAAGGGATGAATGCATATTCTTACAATTTTTAGATTCGAAAAATAATCTATCGTCTGGTGTCACGTATAAAACAAGTGATGCTTTATTAACGGCTTCTCTGATTCGTATCGAAAATTGTTTACGTAAAACGTTCAGGCAATTTCTTAAAATAAATTTCACTCGATAGCCCAAAGGGCGACCCTTTAAAAAGGAAAGCGGCAGACTAAATGCACCGCTTACCGGACCCCAAACAAAAGGTAGGCCTGTTTTATATAAAAATCCAGGCTCACGGTAGGATAAATGGTTAAAGTGATGCACTAGATCAAATTTTGTTGATTTCATGAGACGTAACGCCTTTTTCAATACGGCTCTTTCCCAAAAATAAACCCCTAGAAAGTAAAGCGGTGGAATTCCGACACTAGTTTTTTCCGGAGATAGTAATTTATTTACTTTGGCTATGATTTTTGTAATTTTTGGCTGAGAAATACTAACAAACTTTACAGAGCTTTCCGTATCTTGATGATAGAATTTATCGATTTCTGCTTTGTAATTATTAGTACCGAACTGATTTTTTTCTGCATGCAAAACAACAATATCGTGATATTTACCAAGCCTAGTAAGAACATTCCAGCCAGAACTACATTCCGAACCCAATATAGGAGAAACTTCATGCGCTGAAATCAAAACTGAGAGTCTTTTTGGTTCAAGATTCATATGGGTAATCCAGATATTAAGGAGATGTGATATGGTAATTTATAAAACTAACTAAAGTAGTATAAAGTAAATAATCAAATCTAGAGTCAAATACTGGAATAACATCTTTATCTAAATAAGTCTTTTTAAAGACTTTCAGCCTCTCAAATACATGAAAAACCGAGGTTGTATATGTTGGAAATCCGTCATTACGCCCCATTAAAATAGCATCTGCTACATCCTCAACATAAGAAAGTGTAATTTCACGATCTGAAATATTGCAATGGATGTTGTTCAAAATATTATAACAAAATGTAGCTACAAATGAATATTTATAGGGTTGAGAGTAGGGTCCGAACGTATTGTTTAAATTAAACTTCAAAAAATTACTCTGATTTCTCTTGCAAAATTTTTCCAACAAAAGCGAGCCGTCTTGCTTGGCTGAGCCATAAAAAGAGCCATCACCTTCTTGAATAGATGACAACATAACTATTGATGGAGAAAGATTGTTAGAAGTAAGTAAATCTATAAGAGACTGATGAATTTCCATATTCTTATAGTAAATACTTTCAGGGTTTTCATCACGATGCACTGCTGCACAGTGGATAATTCTATCTAATGTCTTAAGTTTATCTAATCTCAATGCAAAAGGACGTCCAAGACAATTAACCTGGTAGCCATATCGTCTTTTAGCACGGATCAACAAGTGGGAGCCAATGAAGCCATTCTCCCCCGTAATACCAATAATCATTTATTCCCCACTTGATTTAAAATAAAATAACATCTGAAAAAAAAATCTCCACTTTCTTTAATGGCACTGTACCCACTAACACAGGGATGTGTCAAAATTTATCTAATCTACGGCGCTTGTAAGTACTTATTTTTCTTAAAAACATAGCACTCAATCCTGCATGAAAAAAAACAAAAAATGGTAACTCTGGCTGAATTAAAGCAAGACCTTCACCAATCACTGCTATATATATTGCACAAATATAAAAAGCAAAGGCTGATGTTTGAATATTCATACGCTTTCTATTTATAAAGAATGTGTAGACCTGACGAGCCCAAAACGAAAGCATTACGATAAAACCAACAATTCCGAGTTCAGCCAAAATATGAGGCCAGTATGTGTCAAGAACTGTCATGCCGCCATCTCTCATACGCTCTTCACTGTTACCAGCGATACTAGCCACTCCATATCTATGATATATATCATTGTATTTATAATCAAAATATCCTTCAGAAATAGGGTTGTTTATGATACTAGCAAAGCTACCAAACGTTCCCAAGCCACTCCCAAATGGGGCATGATCAATGCTTATTTTCACTGCACTGATATACATACCAATTCTAACGTGATTTTCTGCGCCTACATAATTTAAATAACTAAGGTTTTTAGCAAAATTTTTCTGCATAGGAGTCGCCATAACTAATGTAATTAACACAAGCGAGATCCAAACCCTTGGATTGAAAAGCCATTTTTTATAATCCAAATAGAAAGCTGCATATAAAACCCATACAAATAAACTCAGAAACATGGTTTTTTTAAGTATAGTTAGCATACATATAAGACTGAAAAAACAAGCCAATTTAAAATATTTAGACCTACTAGTGAGCCTATAAAGCAGCAAGCAAATTATCTGAGATGCCATCATCGTAGTAGCAAAGGCACCAACTTCTCGAAACACTCCTGGATGGTTACGTAGGTCAAAATCTACGAGCGCACCAAAAAGAGTTGGCATAGCAAATACCAAATTAGCGAAAACGATCAAGTGTAATAAATTAATTAATCGATGATAGGAAATACCAATACTATAGAAAATAACATGTATAAATAAGAAGAAAAAGGTAAAGAAGTAGCCTACTGAAAAATTAAAAAAATCAGCATTATCAAATAAATACGCTAAAATAGAAAGGATAGTGAGATAACAAAGGTACATTAGGGTACGTTTTTGAGCTCTCAATGACCTAATGAGCAACAATGGCACCAATAGAAGGGATAAATGCCTAATCCCAAGCGGTTGTGATATGAAGTTTCCGATCCACTCAGACAAAATTATGAATATGTATAATCCAAAAAGAATTTTATCTTTCCTGATTATCAATAAATTCACTAAAAACCTCCGCTCTTTTAGACCAAGTAAAATTGGAAATAAAGTCTTGCCTCGCATTTTCTGAAATCATCGTACGAAGAGATTCGTCATTCTTTAAAGTACTAAGTTTCATATGCCAATCATCGATATCAGATGGTGTAGCTAGGACACAATTTGTATCATTTAAAACTTCTCGAAGTACTGGCAAATCACTAGAAATGATTGGCAAGCCAAAAGACATATACTCAAACATTTTCATTGGAGACATCCATCGCACTGTATCAATCCCACCATTAGCAGTTTGTAGTTTAGTTTGGTAGGGCATTAGTAGGACATCTGCCTGTCTAACAGCCAACCTAATCTCCTTTTGCGACTTATAACCATGATAAATTACATTCGAATCAACATACACGGAACTGCCCCCAAAAATATGAAATTCAAGATCTTGGTTTCGTTCTGCCAATTGATCAATAATTTCTTTGCCACGACCTGAATACAAACTCCCAATGTAAAATACTTTTTTTACCCTAGTCCTGATGGGTATCAAATGGTCATACACATCGGCAGCATCACTACAAACCTGAGGGTTACAATTGTAAAGTGCCTTGTAATCTAAAGCTAAACGATTCGAAATTACAACAAATTCGATTAATGAATTAGATTTGAGGACGCTAGACTCAAAAATCTTCTTCAAATAACCTCGATAGGCATCATGAGTCTCATAAATATATTTAATTTTCAGTAAATGGCAAGCAAAAGCAGAAACAACATTGCGCGTAACGACAGCGCAATATCGATTTTTGACAATGCTTACCAAAAGCACAAAACATAGCTGCAAAGACACACTGATTTTTTTTCTACCGAACGAAAGTATATTAGGGCTGTTTTGCAAAGAATAATCTGCAATATTAGTCGCATCATTTTTATCAAAAACAAATAGGTCTACCTCGTAAAAAGAGGATAAACCTGAGCACATTTTCAAAACATGGACAAGCTGTGCTGTAGGATGCTTAAACGATGCACCAGTTAAATAAAGCAATCTATCTTTTGACATTTTTAATAATTCTTAGTGATAATAAGTTGAGGATATCCATAGCGTAACCGCCATTTTTATCATTGAGCTCGCATAAAAAATTCATTAAATCAGTATACTCATCCGGACCAATGGAATCATCCAATCGCCGAATTGTAGATTTCGATAATTCTTTATCCCAGTCAAGATAATTGACATATGGATCTTTGAAGTAGGGGTTAAAAAATCTTGAAGCCTTAGTGCTTAAGCGCTTAAGCGTCACCCTATAATTTGGCGCTGATAATTTTAATCCAAATGAAGTTTTACAGGGAAATTTATTAAAATCAGGATAGATATTCTGCATCATTTCAACGTAGAGTCGCTGCTTTATGTGGAAACTTTGGTCTATGGATAGTGCAAATTGAGTTATCTCATCACCCAGCATCGTTGAAAAATTGTAACCTTCGTATAGCAAGTGCTTTGCAACAAATTTTGATTGCCTGTTGGCTAAATCAACAGTATGTTCCATTGAACTCCCTTTAACGATTGGAACACTCAACATATTAATCAGATCTGATTGATCAATAAATTGACCAAAATGCTTTGTCAAACTATTTTCGCGCATAAAATTAAGAGCTAAAGCCTCATGAGTTAAAGATTCATGCTCATGAAAATGACGCCCAAAAAAAACATCTATAACCGTTCCAGTCCAAATATTCATTCCCTTATACTGACGCAATGCTGAAACTTGTGGGGTTAAAAAAAGATTACAACTAAAATCAACCAATTCACCAAATTCAACAGCATTCTTTAGCGTCAGTATGTCGCCGCTACAATCTATCTGACTATGATTGGTTCCATAATGTCTTGCTATACCCTTCCCTATCTCATAATCCAAACTTCCTTTGACGCCAAAGGTAAATGTGTGGATATCTTTTGCTTCTTTATACTTGAGAAGTTCAAGTAGTAATGCTCGACTATCTACCCCACCACTAATCGGAACAACATGCTCCATAGAGCTACTCGCATTGTACCGCTCATGAAAAGTAGATCTCCAAAGATTCCCTGCCTCTTCAAGAGCCTCACTATAATTTAGAGCCGACCACTTATCATTTTGAGTAAACTTTAACTCAACGCCAGGCGAATTCTCTAAAAAATAACCAAATGTTAAAAACCTAATATCTTTTTGAGATAGCTCCATAGGAGTCCTTTATATTTTGGCAAAATTGACCTTAAGTTCACAATAAAACTATTTTTGAATTGTAAATATTCATAATAAGAGCGCTCCCATTTTATATGGGAAGCTTTAATGTCGCCATCTAAATATTTCGAACGCCGAGAGAAAAGAGTGTGCGCATCATCTGACAGGCAAATAGAGTTATTCATCTCACTATAAGCTATACCATACACCTGATTTTCCTTAGTGCAACTATCATATTGGACGATGATCCCTAAATAGCATTCTTTGGGAAAAATATGAATTGCTCCATTTTTATATGTGAACCCTTCTAAATAGAAATTCCCTAAAGAGAAAAATACATCAACAGAATCAAATCGCTGGACGCCTTGAATAACATGAGGATGATGGCCAATAATCAAATCAAACGACTTAGATAAGCGCTTTGCACTCTCAACAATCCTGTTGTGCGGAACACATACATATTCATCCCCCCAATGGCAGATTGCAATATGATTACCATCCTGAGGAAGATCGCTATCGTCATAATAATTATAAAACTGATGAACTCCAGACTCCATTACAGACATAACGGACGGCTCATTAGAAGTGTAACCTTGCAAAATAACCCGCTCTTCATGCTTCTCAAGGGTCAACTTATTAAGAACATATTTAAACCCATGCTCCTGAATCGTCGAAATACAATCTTTTAGACCTTCCTCACCAAAATCCAACATATGATTATTACATAAAAAAAGAACTAATTCAGACTCTATTTGATTCTGAAGATCAATTACATCATTAATATCAACCCTAAAAGAAGATGCCTTATCACTGCGAGAAGTGCTTGAGGTGGTTATAACCCCCTCTAAATTAAGAACTAGAAAGTCACTAGCGTTAATTTTTTCAAGTACGTCAGAAGATAGTTCAATTTTTTTGACTAAAAAGGAGTCACCTGTAAAAAGAATTTTCATTTAAGCCTTTCAAATACCTATAGAAAAAAATTGACGAATTGTACACTTACAACTACTACTGGTAAAGCTATGTAAAAGCTTGATCCAAGAATTAAAAAATATGACAGTAGACTGAATACTGCAATTGAATAAGACTTTAGTATTGTTTTTATTCGCAACTAGTATTTTATATATCCCCACTATCTATAATAATTTTCCTCATTGAGAGTGAATACTTTGAGAAGTTCTTTGCATCTTTTTTATGTAATTAAAATAATACAAAATGTAAGTTAGTGAACTAAAAAGCATTATCAAAAAAATATTTATATCTAAATATTTAAAGTAAAGGGATGTCACAATTATAAGTGTTGAAAATGCAACAACATTTATAAATAAATATAAGAAACTTCTAAATTTAATCCTGTAAATTTTGATATTGTATAGATAAACCAATAATACTGAATTAACAAGACTTTTAACTGACATTACTACGGCCAATGCATAAAAACCATATAGCTTATAAAAGATAATTTTAAATACAATGCCGATTATATGCAGCTTTATACTCATTCTGGAAATGAGCACAGTTTCTCCTTTAGCATAAAAAGCATTAACAAGAACAGATGTCAAGATTCCACCAACAAATACACCCAAAAAAGACAATATAATAATATACAAAATATTTAATTTTTTAGGTGAAAATTTATCACCACTTAAAAATTCGCTCAATAAATAATCACTTGATATAACAATTTGTATTACGAAAAACATAGTAACAATCAGCATTATTCTATATAAATTTATAAAATACTCATTAAATTCTTGGGCGTTATTTTCAATACTTGAAAATTTTCTTAAAGAAACCAGTGATATACCATTGTTTACTATTGTTGTAATTACACCTATGATTAACTGCCCATAATACAAAATAGAGATACTTCCAGCCATTAACATCGAAGCAAAATATCTATCTACTAAAACATCTGATTTTGAAAAAGTTGAAGATATTATTAATGGATACATCTTAGATAAAGATTTTTTCAAAACCTTGTTGCTTTTTATTTTAAATTGATAAAATTTAAAATAAAAAGACCCTAGAATAATAAATATTATTAACTGATTTAATCCTAATGCATAAACTAAAGAAAATATACCTAAATCTTTATACGTAAAATAAACAAATAAAATTTGGAGAGAGCTTGAAACTATTGGAACTAAAACTGTTCTGTATAATTTATTGAATGTATAGTTGATTGCATTTAATACGCCTATCAATATACTGAAGATGGATATAAAAGCTTGCATAGCAAACATTTCTGACAATAATACATTTTGTTTATCAATATATCCAGGAAATATAATAGAAGTTATTTCCTGTGAAAAATACGATTGAATAACTGCCAAAAAAACAAATATAATTAATAAAATATTTACTAATGAATTCGCAAGGTTTTGGAAAGTTTTTAATCTTCTATTTTTATAGTATTTTAAAAATATTGGCGTAATGGCATAGTTTAAAGCGCCGGTTGACACGCCGATAATAATTAAATTAATTGTATTTGAAGCTATGTATATATCTAAATTTTCAGTAATCCCAAAAATCTGCAATATAAACAATTGAAATAAAAATGCAATTCCTAACTGAAATATTGAAAAAAATGATATTATTAACGATTGATTGACATTACCCCCTCTCTTCTAAAGCCCTTCTAGAGCCCTTCTAAAGTCTCAATATAAATATCTTTATATGCTTGCACGGAAAACTTACGCATCGCCCATTGTGACTGCTCTTCTTTTGTCTTAGTCTGCTTATAAGATTGTATTTTTTCTAAAATTTCATTATCACTATAAATATCATCTATCAAAACTCCGACATTATTTTTCATCATCTCTTTCGAATAAAGTCCAATATGCTTAGTTGTTAATACGGTCAATCCAGTAGATAAATATTCTCCAAGCTTACCAGGAGAGGCAACCTTGTTTAAAGTATGATCCTCTCTTAGCAATATACCCAAATCAGAAGCGTTTAGAAATCCGTTAACCTCTTCATGAGGCACATTTAACAATAAATAATCATTATCTTTTAAATTTAAATTTTCTATAAACTCTTTTGCAATACAATGATCTTGCCTTCTAATCAACATTACAAAATATATATTTTGATAGATAGATTTTTGTAATAATTTAAAAACCTCTATAGAGCGTTTAATATTTTGCCAGCTATAGTTTAAATTTCCTGTAAAGATCATCACATATTTATCATCTAGCTTATATTTTTTTCTGTATTTACGCCTTAGACTCCTATCAGGGTAAAATTTTTCACCATCAAATCCAGTTGGAATTATGTAAATTTTATCCCTTAAGGTGAATTTATTGTATCGCCAAATAAAAAGGTCTTTTAATTCATTTGTAACAGTAAAGATGGCGTCAGCCTTCAAGAGTTGACCTCCTAAAATAGCTGCTGATTTTTTCATTCCTTGTATAGTTTTTGTATAGAAATTATACTTATATTTGTTTTTTTCTAGAGACAAGTATTGTATCTCAGACTCTAAATCACCTTCAATTTCTATAATATATTTAATTCTTTCGCTAAAAAAAAATTTAACGAAATTAAAGGGGCTGGGCGATTGTTTTCTCAAATGCACTACAACTTTTTTATTTTCAATTAGTAAGCTTATAAAATACAAAACTGTAAATATGTATTTCAAACGCTTACTAGGAATAACTTTGATAATAATTCCATTAGCCCTATAAAAATCAACAAGTTTTTTTTGATCTAAATAAGTTTTCCAGTCCAATATCGTCAACATTGATATATCGATACTATCTTTTGCAGCATCACTCCAGCATTTATAAATCCCAACATGGGAGCGCAAGTCGCCTCGAAAAAAATATATATATTTAGTTTTTCTATTTTTTATGGGTTGCATGGCTTGCCTCTAAAAATTCCTCTATGTGTTCAAATCTCCTTTATATTGTTTATTTCGAAATTTTCACGATCGAAAATCTACAGCAATCAATATTCTAGATTTTTTCTCTTGAGAAGTTTCCTCTTTTATCTTTTATCCCTTTCTTAACCCATAATGCGCTGTGCGGATTCTTGTTTAGCACTTGGCTTTCTGGTCTTGTCTCTTTCGTATAATAATATAAAATGGGTCATGACAACTTAAGCGACTCTTTTCTAAACATTC